>OOAG01000011.1_pt1 | contig 191855 bp, 158 predicted proteins | sample 1671461 | NCBI WGS metagenome assembly OOAG01 (sample SAMN06348159, study PRJEB24527) | human gut metagenome | biome: human gut; feature: ankylosing spondylitis patient; material: feces | host: Homo sapiens | place: China | collected 2015-10 | reverse complement strand
AGAGTTCGTACTGGAAACCGCAGATGATTTTCATGATCAGGGAATCATGCCTGAAATTTTGTATACGCGCCAGTATTGCCCGTTTGTTATCGTGCGGTGCACGATCGGCCTTGTATCCCCTGGCTGAAGTCAGGGGCTTTACGGCCTCTACTGTAAAGACTACAAAAAGCATTCTGCGCTTTCAAAGGTGCTTGCGGTCGACAAATGGAATCTGAAGCGAGCCATAGTCTTTTGTCGTGGCAACATTGAAAGAGACAACGCCGTAACCTACCTGCCTTGGTACATGGTGCCGTTCGTTGTACCGGAGGAGGCTGCATCCGGAAAAATGCCTGTCATCGATTTGTCAGCGTTAAGCGATGCAATAAAAGCCTGAAACTTGAGTGAAAGTTTTCAGCGATTCTGAGAAAGCTGTTTCTGACGGCGTTCGTTGATATTTCAAGGGAAATTTTTCCGGCCTCAAAAAAATTTGTTTGAGCTCTTGGCAAATGCCTATTTTTCTGTAGAATGCGCAGTCGTTGTGCAGAACACAGCCAAGTTTTGAAAAGCAAAGAACTCATTGAGGACTTGCAATTTTCAAAAGAGTCTGTAAAATGCGCTTCTCTTCAGACGAAAGTTTGAAGAACAAATTGATCCGAACGGAGTGGTAGTTCAGTTGGTTAGAATACCGGCCTGTCACGTCGGGGGTCGCGGGTTCGAGTCCCGTCCACTCCGCCATAGCACCAAATGCCCTGTAGATTTGCATCTTCAGGGTTTTTTATTGTCTGCAAATTCTCGTTTCAAAACAAGCGAAACGGATGAGGATGTTTGGTATCCTGCCTGTTCGCCGAGACGGTCGAAACTGAACAACATTGCTTTTAAGGACTCTTTTTCTTCCCTGCACGGTTGATGTGTTAAGAAAAAAAAGAGGCGATAACAGCTTATTTGCAATATATTAGTTTCTGACCGCCACACAAGAGAATTCAAGGATGAGAAGCAGACAATGGAACCGATAGCCGAAAAAAACGCCTGCCTGGACTTTACCGTCAGATCGCTGGAACGCATGCCGACTCGGGAGGAGTCTCTGAAACTGAGCGCGTATTCCACGCAGACGCTCGTGGCCGCCGCCAAAGAGGCGACGATCAAGTTCGCAGATCGGGTTTTTAACTTCTGCGGCATCATCAATGCCAAATCAGGCCGTTGTTCGGAAGACTGCGCTTGGTGCTCCCAGTCGCGGCGTTTTGTCACAGGCATTCCCATCTATCCGCTCATCAATGCCGACAAGGCGCTCGAAGCTGCAAAACAAGCACAGGCAAACGGTCTCACGCGGTTTTCGCTCGTGACGAGCGGCCGAAAGCTCTCTGCGCGTGAAGTGCGCGAAACAATTGAACTCGTGCGAGTTATTCGCAAGGAAACGAATCTTCAGATGTGCCTGAGCGCGGGTCTGTTGACTGAGAAGGAACTGCAAAGTCTCTTTGAAGCAGGCGTCGTGCGTTATCACTGCAATCTTGAGTCGAGTGAATCGTATTTCGGAAAACTCTGCTCGACACATACAACCGCTGACAAAGTCAAAACGCTCATGAACGCACGCGCGGTTGGCATGGACGTCTGCTCGGGCGGCATCATCGGGATGGGGGAGAGCGAAAGCGATCGCATCGATTTGGCACTTCAATTGCGTGCGTTCAACGTGCTTTCGATTCCCGTCAACATTCTCTCGCCCATTGCCGGCACGGCGCTCGAGCATCAGCCGCTCCTGTCCGACGAAGAGATTCTGAGGTCTGTCGCTCTGTTTCGACTGATCAATCCCAAGGCTCAGTTGCGCTTTGCGGGTGGAAGAGCCCGTTTGTCACGAGAAGTTCAGAAGGCGGCACTCGAGTGCGGGATCAACGCCGCCATTGCCGGAGACATGCTGACGACGAAGGGCAGTGCAATTGATGCCGACCGCGAGCTTGTTTCCGAGGTCGGATATCAGACGCAAGATATCAAAACCTTTGACGAAGCGCATTTGTGGCATCCGTATGCGTCGGCCACCTTACCGCCTCCCGTCAATGTCGCTGCGGGAGGTCATGGTGCGCGCATTGTTTTGGAAGACGGCAGAGAACTCATCGACGGTACTTCGAGTTGGTGGTGCGCGGCCTTCGGATACAACCGTCCTGAAATCGTCGAGGCGATTCAAAAACAGGCAAGCAAACTCACTCACGTCATGTTTGCAGGGTTTACACATCAACCTGCGGTGGAACTGGGCAAACGATTGACTCGTCTGCTGCCTGAGAAGCTCACGAAGATTTTCTATGCGGATTCCGGATCGGTTGCCGTTGAGGTGGCCATGAAGCTTGCCGTGCAGTATCAATTGGCCAAAGGCCGAAAGACGCGCACGAACTTCGCGACGATCCGCAAGGGTTATCACGGCGACACCTGGAACGCGATGGGGGTGTGCGATCCGGTTGCGGGAATGCACGGCTTTTTTTCAGGAGCGCTGCAGAAGCGCATCTTTATTGATGAACCGTCTTCCGTTTTCGGAGGTCAATGGAACCCGGGGGACATTGAGGAACTTGAGCGCGTTTTCGAAGCGCTACAGGACGAAATATGCGCGCTGATTCTCGAACCGATCGTTCAGGGTGCAAGCGCTATGCGGTTCTACCACCCGCAGTTCCTGCGTGAAGCGCGCCGCTTGTGCGACAAGTACGACATTCTTTTAATCGTTGACGAAATTGCGACGGGGTTCGGTCGGACCGGCAAGCGATTTGCCTGCGATTGGGCCGAGATCGTACCAGACATCATGACGCTCGGTAAAGCTCTCACGGGAGGCGCGGTGACGTTAAGCGCCGTGTGCACCTCCAATGCGGTGGCTGATACGGTGAGTTGTCATGCGCCGAATGCATTGATGCACGGTCCCACTTTCATGGCCAATCCGATTGCTTGCGCGGCGGCTGTCGCGGCGATGGACGTATACATGTCCGAAGACTGGGAAGCCAAGGTTCGTCGTATTGAATCCGAACTGAAGAAAGGTTTGGAGCCTTTGCGCAAAGTCTCGGGTGTTAAGGACGTGCGCGTGCTCGGAGCCATCGGTGTAGTGGAAACCGAGCGTGCTGCCGACAACAGAATTCTGGCCGCACAGTTCGTCAAGGAAGGCATTTGGGTGCGTCCCTTCGGAAATATCTTCTACGTGATGCCGCCCTTTGTGATCGAACCCGATGGACTGCAGACATTGATTGTCGGTTTCGTCAAGGTGACGCGCAATTGGGTGGAAGAGAAGATTTAAAGATCGAATATAAGCTGTTAATCTCGGTCAATGCTCAAAGAAGGTCGTTGAGTTCGGGGTGTAACTGAAACCAGTCTGAGGCAGCCAAAAAAACACGAAATTTAAACATTTTGGTATTACAATCCCAAAAAAGTTAAACGATTTGGGATTACGATACCAAAATGCTCAATTTTCCGTACATATCCAGGCAGATGGAAAATGTGTTGTCACCGCCGAATTCGTCCGGGCGGGCTGAAATCATTCTGGGGCCGAGACAGGTCGGAAAAACGACACTTCTCAATAAGCTTGTCGAAGGCAAGCGGCATTTGATACTCACAGGCGAAGATGATGACGATCTGGCCTTGCTTGCGGATTCGAAGTCGTATCTCAAGCTTCTGGATCAGTTCCCGTACATTGTCATCGACGAGGCTCAGTTCGTTCCCGGAATCGGTCGTATCGTAAAGCGCATGGTGGATTCATCTCATGCTGATAACAGACTTTTTGTGACCGGTTCCAGCTCGCTTGAACTCGCCGGAGGCATGAAGGAATCGGCTGCCGGGCGCTTCAACACCTACAACCTCTGGCCGTTTTCTTTGGCTGAACTTGCCGAGCACACATCCTGGATTGAAGTCAAGCGCAGTATTTACGATCGTATGATCTTCGGGTGCCTGCCGGCTGTCGTCAACGAGCCTCGTCGTGCTCAACAATATTTGCTCGACTTTGCCGACGCTGTTCTCTACAAGGACTTGTTCAAGCTTGCGGAAATGCGAAAACCGACAGAACTCATGAAGCTGGTCAAATACTTGGCTTTCAACGTTGGTTCCGAAGTGAAGTACGGCACGGTGGCCAGCGAACTCGGCATTCAGAATAAAACCATTGAGCGTTACATTGACTTGCTCGAATCGTGCTTCATCGTCAAGGTTGTGCCATCGCTTTCACGTAACCCGCAATCGGAAATCAAGCTTGGCAAGAAGATCTACTTTTACGACAACGGTATTCGCAATGCAATCATCAGAGACTTTTCTCCACTGCCGGCGAGAACCGATGTCGGAGCGCTTTGGGAAAATTTGTTTTTCACGGAACGATTGAAACAACACGCTTTTCGTTGTGACGGCGCAGAGATCTTCTTCTGGAGAACGCGCCAACAGCATGAAGTTGATTTTCTGGAGGTCCATAACGGAAAAGTCAGAGCGTTCGAATGCAAGTCGAGCAACAAATCCAAGACGACGTCGATTCGAGCCTTCGAGCGCGCTTATCCTGATACGCCGGTGACCATCGTGACGCCGGAAAATATTGATGTCATTGAAGAAGAATCCTTGTCGTGACAACACCAATAACAGATTAAATGCAACCGTTTATGAGTGATCAACGATGGCACTGATGCAGGACAATGTAGTGAAGCTATCTTCAGGAATTCATTTCGTGAGCGGCATCGATACGGATGCGGGAAAGACCGTCTGCACGGGGTGGCTTGCTCGCGAACTTCTGCGCTGCGGACGTCGTGTGGCCACCATGAAATTGGTACAGACCGGTTGCGGAGACTACAGTCCGGACATCCGCCTGCACCGGCGTCTGATGGGGGTGACGCTGCCCGAAGACGAGGAAGGGATCACCGCGCCCGAACTTTTCACCTACCCGGCGTCACCTCATCTGGCAGCCAAAATCGATGGCCGACCGATCGATCTCGCTCATTTGATTGACTGCGCGAACAAACTGGCCGAAAGCTACGATGTGGTGCTTGTCGAAGGCGCCGGAGGTTTGGCCGTGCCCCTGACGGAAAATTTACTGACGGTTGATTTTGTGTGCGCGCAGAACTGGCCTTTTGTTTTCGTGACTTCGGGGAGGTTAGGCTCCATCAATCACGCCGTGTTGTCTCTTGAAGCGCTGCAGCGACGCGGGGCCGAACTTTCGGCCGTGATCTTCAATCAATGCAACCCGATGCCCGACGCAACGATTGAAGAGGATACGCGGGAATATATGAAGCGGTATTGTTTCAGTCGATTCCCGCAGGCGCTGTGGTTGGAGTGCCCGGTCTTTGCAGTCAACGAGATCGGCTGATTTCAGAGTTACGAAAAAAACGTTTTGCAACGCGGCTGATGCGCGAAATTAAGCGAGCCGACAGCTTGCTTTTGTTAGAATGCACGGCTATTGAGTAGAAAAGTGCGCTCAGCGTTTGTCGTGGGCGCGCAGCGGCCCTGCGGCTTTATGCGGCAGTCCGCATTTTTGTTTAATCCAAAGGCTAATTTCATGCTTCTTGAGTTGTTCCGCAATCACAAGCGCTGGCTGATGTTCATTGCCATGGTGCTCGTGATTCCCAGCTTTGTGGTCACAGGTATCTATTCCTACAACCGAATGATCAGCGACGACGGCGCCATCGCCAAGGTTGACGACGTTTCGATCCTTCCGCAGCAGTTTGACGAAGCCAAGCGCCAACGTCTGGAAAACCTGCGCGTGCGTCTCGGTGAAGAATTCCGCTCCAATATGCTCGACAGCCAGGAGGCCAAGGTCGCGCTGCTCGAAGCGATCATGAACGAACGCAGTCTCATCGGTGAGACGTCTCTTGAAGACATTCATGTGAGCGAACAGGTCGCCATCGAAATGATCAAGACCTTCCCGCGCTTTCTCACCGACGGCAAATTCGACGCCGAGAAATACACCAACTATCTGGCCGCTTCCGGCATGAGTGATGAATATTTCGTGCACATGATCCGTGGTGAAATCAGCCGCAATCTTCTTACAGAAGGCATTACCCGCACGACGTTGGTGCCCGATACCGCCTCGCGTAACATCTTTAACCTTCTTACCGAAAAGCGTGAAGCTGCCGTGCACAATCTGAGCGTCGGTGAATACATGGTCAAGGTGAAGGTCTCCGACGAAGATGCCAAGAAGTATTGGACGGACAATCAGAAGCAGTTTGAGCGTCCTGACGCCGTCAATGTGGAGTATGTCGTTTTCTCGCCCGATCTCTTTAAGAATGTCGAACCGAGTGAAGAGGACATCAAAACGTTCTACGAGCAGAATATGAGCCGCTTCCAGGCTCCGGAAGAACGCCGTGCCTCCCACATTCTGATTGACTTTAGTCAGGGTAAGGACAAGGCTAAGGCCAAGGCTGAAGAAATCTTCAAGCAGGTCAAGGCTGACCCCAAGACTTTCGCAGACGTGGCCAAGAAGGAATCGGCTGATCCGGGCAGCGCCAAGGAAGGCGGCGATCTGGGCTGGTTCACGAAGGGCATGATGGTGCCGGCGTTTGAAGACGCGGTCTTTAACGCCAAGGAAGGCGACATTGTCGGTCCGGTGGAATCCGAATTCGGTTTCCACATCATTTCGGTCACCGGCGTCAAGGCGACGGCCGCCAAGCCCCTGGCCGACGTTCGTGCCGAAATCGTGAAGCTCTATCAGGATCAGGAAAGCCAGAAGCGCTTTGCCGAAGAAGCCGACAACTTCACCAACATGGTTTACGAACAAAGCGATTCGCTCAAGAGCGTGATCGAAAAGTACAACCTCAAGCCCATGACGCTCAACAATGTGACGGCTGAAGGCCCGAGCGATGCGGTTCAGAAGAAGTTCCTCAACCAGCACGTCATGGAAAGCCTCTTCGGTGAAGAATGTCTGGTTGAAAAGCGCAACACGCAGGCCATCGAAGTTGCTTCCAACACGCTCGTTGCCGCTCGCGTGACGGCTTATCAGCCGGCTCACATCGCCAAGTTTGAAGACGTTCGCGCCGATATTCTTTCGCTTCTGACAACCGAACGCGCTCTTGACGCCGCCGAAAAGGACGGTCAGGCTCTGCTTGCCAAGATCAAGTCCGGTGAAGCTAAGGACGTGAAGTTCGACAAAGCCGTGACCGTGTCCCGTTCTCAGCCTCTGGGTTGGGACTTCAACCTGATCAATTCGCTCATGCGAGTTCCTGCCAAGGAACTGCCCGCATATATCGGCGTGCGCACTCCCACGGGCTACACGCTGGTGCATATCACCAAGTCCGAGACGGTTGAGCCCGACGCCTCCGCTCTGGAAGGCACGCGCAACGAGCTGGCCGGCATGTTCGGTCAGGCCGAAGAAAACGCCTATCTCGACAGCCTGCGCGCCAAGCACAACGCTGTGGTCCTGAGCAAGGACTACCTGCCGGGTGCTGAGGAAAAGAAGACCGAATAAGCTTTAGCTCTCAAGGTGCCGCTTTCACGGCGGCATCGAAACGAGGAACCGGAAGATCGATAGCTGACCTTCCGGTTTTTTGTGTCCGTAAGCCTGAGGAAAATTGTACGAGAGTCGGTTCCTAGCCACAGAAACGAATAAAGGCGAATGGCGACGAAACGTCGGTGGTTAGGGCCAAAGGCAACCCCAGGCTTGAGAAAATCAATCGTAGGATACGGTTTTCTGTCAGTGGCTCATGCGTCCCGCAAACAGACGCTTGAAAAACGATCTCGGAAGCTGAGCCAGAATGACGGCGCTCAGCATCAGGGTGCAGCCTAGAAGTTCGCGGGAATTCATGGATTGCGACAGAATCAGCCAGCCGGCGATGACGCTCACAACGCTTTCAAGACTCAGGATCAGAGAAGCCACGGTCGGATTGACGCCGCGCTGGCCGATGATCTGAAGCGTGTAGGCGATGCCGTTGCTGCAGATGCCGGCGTAAAGGAAGGCGGGAGCAGCGGCTTTCATGGCGTCCAGCGAGGGCGGTTCGAAGGCCATCATCAAAATCAACCCCAGAAGACTGCCGACAAAAAACTGAATGCAACTCATGCGCACGCCGTCAACGTGATCCGTGTAGTGGTCAATGACGAGAATGTGTGCGGTGTAACTGAACGCGCAGGCAAGCACAAGTCCGTCGCCAAGGCTAAGCGAAAACTCTCCAGGCGGCATGCACAGGTAGTAGAGGCCCAGACAGGAAAGCACAACTGCAATCCAGACCAGAAAACCCGTTTTGCGTTCGATGAACATCCCCACGACGGGAACGATGACGATATACAAGCACGTCAGGAAACCCGCTTTTCCCACCGTTGTGTATAGAAGCCCAAACTGCTGCAGAGACTCGGAAATGAAAAGTACGAGGCCGCAGAGAATGCCGCCCGTCCAGAGTTTTGGGTTTCTCCAGGGGGAGGTTTTGGGGGCGTTCTGCGTTTCATTCTTCTTGCGGGTCAGGCGATCGAGAATCGGTAGCACGGCAAGCAAAAACAAACCGCCGATGATGGAGCGGGCAAACGTGAAGGCAAACGGACCGATGTGATTCATGCCGAGGGCTTGCGCAACGAAAGCGGAACCCCAGATGACGGCGCACAAGAAAAGAATGAAACTGTTGCGTACTTGAAGCGGCATGACGGCGAAGTTGAAACAACGGACGAGAAACGATGGCATTCTAAACGAGCGAATCGTGTTTTCAGAACCGTCCGTAAAGGCGAAGTCCCCGCGGGCGAGGCGTACAATACAGGCATTGTTGAATTCCTATTGTCTGAAATATAAGCGATAACAAGGAGGCGAAGATGGCGATAGCAAAGACGCTATATGAGAAGATTGTGGAGAGCCACACGGTCAAGCGCATTGACAATGAAACGGTGCTCCTTTACGTGGATGCTCACTTTGCCAACGAATACACAAGTCCTCAGGCGTTTAGCGGTGTGCGTCAACGCGGTTGCGGTGTATTGGCGCCCGAGTCACATCTGTGCGTGGTTGACCACATCATTCCGTCTGCTGATCTCAATCCGCGCGTCATTCACGATGCGGCAAGCGCTCTGCAGGCCTCAAACTTGGCCAAGAATTGCCGTGACTTCGGCATTACGGCGTTCTACGGTCCCAATGATCCGGCGCAAGGCATTGAACACGTACTGATGGACGAACAGGGTCTGGTGCGTCCCGGTATGGTGGTGATTTGCGGCGACAGTCACACGACGACGCACGGCGCACTGGGAGCTCTTGCCTTTGGTATCGGTACGTCCGAAATTGAACACATTTTGGCGACGCAAACACTTGTCTATCGTCTTGCCAAGCCCATGTTGATCCGTATCAATGGTCAATTGAAACCGGGATCCACGGCGAAAGATTTGGCGCTTTTTGTCCTCAGAGCAATCACGGCCCGAGGCGCTTTGGGTTGTGTCGTTGAATACCAGGGCACGGGAGTAACGGCACTTACCGTTGAAGAGCGCATGACGCTTTGCAACCTCACAGTGGAAGCGGGAGCACGCGGTGCCATCATCGCACCGGACGAGAAGACGATTGAGTGGGTTCGCGCACATTGGCTTGATTTTTCTGAAGAGGAGTTCGAGGCTGCGTCACGCTATTGGGGAACGCTTTCGTCCGACGACGATGCAACCTATGCGAAAACCGTTGAAATCAACGCAAGCGAGGTCAAGCCCATGGTGACTTGGGGAACGAGCCCCGATCAGTGTGTGGCCTATGACGAACCTGTGCCTGCGGCTGCTTCGTTTGATGACCCCGTACAGAAAGCGGCGGCCGTTCGTGCGCAGAAATATCAGGGCATTGAAGCAGGACAGCGAATGACTGATCTCTCTGTGCAGCACGTCTTTATCGGTTCGTGCACCAATGCACGTATTTCTGATTTGAGAGCTGCCGCGACTGTTGTCAAGGGTAAAAAGGTGGCAACGGGCGTTCGTGCGCAGGTGGTGCCGGGCAGTATGCGCGTACGCAAGCAGGCAGAAGACGAAGGATTGGCCGACATCTTTAGGGAAGCTGGTTTTGAATGGCGAAAGAGCGGTTGCTCACTGTGTTTGGCCATGAACGACGACATTTTGCAGGCCGGCGTTCGTTGTGCCTCAACAACAAACCGCAATTTCGAAGGACGTCAGGGCAGAGGAGCCCGAACGCATCTGGTGAGTCCCGCCGCTGCAGCGGCTGCCGCTATTACGGGAAAACTCACTGATCCCGCTACGCTGTAACAGATAGGAGCTCAAAATGGACAAGTTTTCCACGTTGACAACCGGAGCCGTCGCTTTAGAAGCTGACAATATCGATACCGATCAGATCATGCCCAAACAATTTCTACGAGGCATCGACAAGGCGGGACTCGATAAGGGCCTTTTCTACAATCTCAAGCACAAGGCCGACGGATCGCTCAATCCTGATTGCGTTTTAAATTCTTCGGCAGCGGCAAAGGCCGCCGTTCTGGTTGCCGGTCCGAATTTCGGGTGTGGCTCCAGCCGCGAGCACGCTGTGTGGGGGCTGTTGCAAGGAGGCTTTCGTGTGGTGGTTGCGCCAAGCTTCGGCGAGATCTTCTACAGCAATTGCTTTAACAACGGACTGTTGGCTTGCAAAATTACAGCAGACGACTCAAAAAAGCTCTTTGCCGTCCTTCGCGCCGATCCAGAGGCAAGTTTTACGGTCAATCTTGCTGCACGAACGATCCGTACGGGTGATGCAGTCGTGAGTTTTGCGATAGCGCCGCGTCACAGCAGAATGCTGGAGCTGGGCCTTGACATGGTGGATGCGACGCTCTCTGAAATTGACGAGGTCAAGCGTTTCCGTGAAAGTCATGAACGGGACTTTCCCTGGATGAGTGGACTTCCCGGTAAGGCCAAGCGAGTCCTGATTGCGAGAGGAGAGTCTTTGCCTTAGGCAAAAAGGTGTCCCGAAGACGAAAGAAAACCTCCGAACCGAAACCGATCCGGAGGTTTTTCTAACGAAGTAAATTTTGATCAGAGCGGATCGCCTGAACGCAACAGCAGTCGAGCGATTTCTGCGGCGTTGTGCAGATCCAGTTTGCGGTAGGCCGAGCCGCGGTGTACCTGTACCGTCTTTTCACTGATGCCGAGGTTTTCTGCGACTTGTTTGTTGCTCATGCCGTGGGCAACCATGCGGATCACTTCGCGTTCACGTTGTGTGAGCTGCATCAAGCGGCTACGGAAGGATGAGAGTTCCATCTCCGTACGACGGTGGTTGAGGTTATTCATCACGGCGCTGCCGATGGCAGTCAACAGACGCTGATCGTCGACGGGTTTTTGCAGGAAGTCAACGGCGCCGAGTTTGAGGGTGCGCACGGCCATGTCAATGTCACCGTGACCGGAAATGAAGATGATCGGAAGGTCAATACCCAATTCGCGCATCTTGTCCTGCAGTTCCAGACCACTCATGCGAGGCATACGCACATCGAGAACGAGGCAACCGGGGCGTTGGAAGTCGCCGGAACTAATGAAATCCAGGGCGTCGGAATAAACAGCCACATCCCAGCCTTCACCCTCGATCAAAAAGGCCCACGAGCGACGCATTGCGTCGTCGTCGTCAATCACGCGCACCAAAGGCTTCAGCGACTCCACTTTGATTTCTCCGGTTTGAAAGGTTTGCCACAAAGGCACAACCAACAAATTTTAATATTGTGTCGAACTGTCGGCTCGTAGACACAAACCTCCATGCCGCGCATTTTAGCAACAGCCTGAAGCTTCGTAACACATAGGCGCCGCTTAGGCGCCTTGAGGAAAATCAGGAAACAAGCAATATGCCTGCGAGGACCCAGACAAAGAGAAAGATCGTGTCGAGTGTCATTAAAATGATCGGCGCCCAGCCGACAGCCTTGAGTTTGCCCAGACTTGTCTTGATACCGAGCGCACCCATTGCGACCAAAATCAGTAGCTGAGAGGCTTGCGCAAGGCTGTCGCTAACCGAGATCGGAATGATGCCGGCGACATTAAGGGTGGCGAGCACAACGAATCCGATCAAAAAGAGAGGAATTTGAGCAAACGGATTGACGGTCTTGGGACCGCTGGGTTCACCGTGTTCGCCTTTGGCCGCAAACAAAGCGGTAAACACAAACATCATCGGAATAAGCATCGCCACTCGCAGCATTTTGGTCATGGTGGCGGTCTGAAGTGCGTCGTTTCCAAGCATGGCGCCTGCGCCGACCACCTGAGCGACGTCATGGATGGTGCCGCCCAGAAGCAAACCGGCGCGAGACGATTCAAACCCGAGAAGTTCGCACAGAATCGGATAGAGAATCATGGAAATCGTCGACAAGGCCGTTACCGTAACAATGATGGCCAAAAGAGCCTGTTCACGCAGTGCCTTCTTGTCAATGACAAGGGCAAGAGCAGCAGCAGCGCTGGCTCCGCAGATGGCAACCGAAGCGCCTGCCAGAGCACCCTCGGCACGAGGCCACTTTATCCAGCGGTTAAGCAGCATCGAAAAGGCAACGGTGGCAAAAACGCCCGTGATGAGCACAGTGATGGAGCCGACGGAGAGCTGGGCAAGTTCTTCGGCGGTAATGCGTGCGCCTAAAAGGCCTACGCCGATGCGCAGGAAGTTTTTGGCGCACAATTCAATGCCCGCCACCGCGCGATTGTCTTCGGAGATGAAGTGAAATGCCATGCCGAGCAGCAGGGCGTAGAGAACTGTCGGGCCGCCGTACGTGTTGGAGACAAACAGTGCGGCAGCGCCGATCACGACGGAAGATAGTACGCCGCGCCAGCGGCACTCAATCCAAGATTTCATAGGAACCGGAAGATCCTTGTCGGACCGAAGGAGAGAGAAACAGAAAGACTCAGATGTGCCGGAAGAAAGAGTGCCGCCGGCAGTGGAATCTTACGGATTGAGAGGAGTGAAAAGTCAAAAAATCGTTAAAAATGAAGGGTTTATTGACGCGATCGAGATGAGGGGCGTCGGCAGTTCTTTTTTGATCTGACAGCGAACGAAAAGCGAAGAGAGTGAATTTGATTTAAATCAAATAATTGAGCTTCCATATTTACAAGAAACGCCGCTATGCCCGAATTGAGCAAAGCGGCGTCGGATATCAGTTAACCGAAGTCGGGACTTTAAGCGTGAGCGATGCGTGACTTCACGATTGGGGCGGCTTCACCTACCGGCAGCATTTCCTTCTTGTCGAGACTGCGGCGGCAGACGTATTCGACTTCACCGGTCTTAAGACCGCGATCGCCGATTACGATGCGGTGCGGCACACCGATCAGTTCCCAGTCGGCAAACATTGGGCCGGCGCGCATATCGCGATCGTCGAGGATGACGTCAGCACCGAGATCTTTGAGTTCGGCATAAAGCTTGTCGGCGGCTGCTCGCACAGCTTCGCTCTTGGCGTAGTTCATCGGGCAGATGACGACTTCAAACGGAGCGATTTGGTCGGGCCAGATGATGCCCTTGTCGTCGTGGCACTGTTCGATGGCGGCACCTGCGACACGGGAGACGCCGATGCCGTAGCAACCCATTTCAAGAACCTGCGGCTTGCCGTTTTCATCGAGATAGGTTGCCTTCATGGCTTCGGAATACTTTGTGCCGAGATAGAAGACATGACCGACTTCAATGCCGCGCTGAAGACGAATCTGCCCCTTGCCGTCCGGGCTCTTGTCACCCTCGACGACATTGCGCAGGTCGGCCACTTTGGGTTCGGGCAGGTCGCGGCCGAAATTGACTCCTGTGTAGTGGAAACCGGTTTCGTTGGCGCCGCAGCAGAAATCGCTCATGTTGGCAACCGTGCGGTCGGCGTAGACCACGACATCTTCAGCGATGCCGATGGGTCCGAGAGATCCAGGGTTGGCACCGTTAAAATGAGTACGAATTTCTTCCTCCGTGGCAAAACGAAGAGCGCCTTTCATTTCGGGCAGTTTACCTGCCTTGACTTCGTTTAAGTCGTGATCAGCGCGTAGCAAAACGAGCACAATCTTGGCAGGCAGCGCTTTGCCGTTTTCATCTTCTTCGTCATGCGCCAGAACGATGCTCTTGACGCAGTCGGTAAGAGCAATGCCGAGGAACGGGGCGACGTCTTCACACTTTTCTTTGCCCGGCGTGGCATGTTTGACCATTTCCTGAGAAGGAGCCTTGCGAGCGTCAATCAACGAGAAGGCTTCGGCAAGCTCAATGTTGGCCGCGTAATCGGAATCGGGACAGTAGGCGATCACGTCTTCACCGACGTCGGCGATCACTTGGAATTCCTGAGAGCGAGAACCGCCGATGGCACCGCTGTCGGCACGAACGGCGCGAAATACCAGACCCAGACGGGTAAAGATGCGCATATACGCATCGAACATGACTTCGTAGGACTTACCGGCTTCTTCGGCGTTGCGATCAAAGCTGTATGCGTCCTTCATCACGAATTCGCGGGCGCGCATGACGCCGAAACGAGGACGACGTTCGTCGCGGAACTTCGTGCGGATCTGGTAGAAGTTGACCGGAAGCTGACGCCAACTCGTGATTTCCTGACGCGCCAGATCGGTGATCACTTCTTCGCTTGTGGGCTGGATCACGAAGTCGCGCTGATGGCGGTCCTTGAAGCGTAGGAGCTCAGGACCGTACTTGGCCCAACGGCCGGATTCCTGCCAGAGTTCGGCAGGTTGTACGATCGGCATGGATAGCTCGATGGCGCCCGCGCGATCCATTTCTTCTCGGATGATGGCTGAAATCTTGCGCATGACACGCATGCCCATCGGCATGAATGTGAACACACCTGCAGCAAGTTTTTTGATAAGCCCGGCACGGGCCGAATAAATCTGACTGGGAATTTCGGCGTCGGCCGGAGCTTCCTTGAGCGTCTTGATGAAAAATTGACTGGCGCGCATGAATGTCGAATTGCAAAAAGAGACGAAAAGGGTGTCTCATACCAAAAAAGAGCGTGTTATTGTACTGCGGCCGCCTGTTGCTTGAAAAGGCTTATCAATGACGGCTTTTCAAGAAACCCGCCGTAGCCGTTGGCAATACAAATCGCAACTGCTATGCGCCAAGCCTGCGATAATTACAAAACAGGCTGCAATTTTCATCTCCATGACATCATCGGCAAACACTCAGGAACGTTCTTCGTCTCCGAATAATCCCGGACGGCGCCTCGGCTTGCGTCATCGTCTGACACTGCGCGAAAAATTGCGCAAAAAAGGACTCATCTCTAGCTTTCGCACTCTGTTGCGATTTGCCGCCGATCGCGCGAGGGAAAACGACCTCACGGAAGTCACGTCCACGATGGCACTTGCGACATTGACGGCTATCGTGCCGGTGCTCGCTTTGTCGCTTGCGGCTTTTTCCGCTTTTCCGGGTTTTGCCGGCGCCAGGCAGGCGCTAGAAGACTTGATTGTGATGAGCTTGCTGCCTGAGCAGTATAGCGAGCAGTTGCTGGGCTATATCAGTCAGTTCACGTCGCACGCCGCAGGTCTGACAACTTTCGGTTTGCTCGGTTTGGCTGTCACGGCGTTTCTTCTGATAGACAAGCTTTTCGTAACGCTAAATCGCATTTTTAAGGTGACGGCGCCGCGTCCTTGGTTTCAAAGAGTGTTGATTTACTGGGCCTTGATGACCGTGGGTCCTCTGGCAGTTGCTGTGAGTCTTACTATGACCGGCCACTACGCAGCTATGGCTTTGGAAGGAATTGATCCCGGTGTTTCCAAGACGCTTTACAACGTCGGTCAGGTGTTCCTGCAGGCTTTTGGTTTTGCAGTGATCTACAAGTTTGTGCCGGCTTGTCGCGTGCATTTCAGTCATGCGCTCGTGGGCGGCTCAGTCGTGAGCGTTTGCGGCTTGGTTGTCAAGCAACTTTTCGGCATGTGGGTGACGGCTGGAACGCTGACCAATATTTACGGCGCTTTTGTGGCGATTCCTGTCTTTGTTCTCTGGGTTTATGTGGCTTGGTATCTCTTTTTTGCCGGTGCTGCGATTGCCGCGACGATTCCTAAACTCACCGCGGGGCGCTTCCTGGATTATTACCGACCGGGTAACGAATTTTTGACCGCTTTGGCGATGTTGCGTGAGCTCGTGCATCTGCGTTTGCGTCAAAAACGACCGATCTTGGATGTGGAAGAACTGTGTGATGCCGCGGATACTTATCCTGAAGCGGCAGAACGCATTCTTTCTCGATTGGCAGAAGCGGGCTATGTGGCACCAGTGACAACGGAGGCGGGAGGCCGCACGCAGGAATGGGTGCTTGTGGCTGACAGTCAGAAGACAACGCTTTTGCGTGCATTTGAATTTTTTGCGGTAAGCGGAGGCAATTCGCTTGTTTCGAGTAAGATGCAACGCTTGGCCGGAAAAGATGGCGCCGTCGGTATTTTGGCCGATTGGTGGAAACAATTTTCAACGAACGAGGCTTTGAATCGTCCGATGGCGCAGCTTTTTGCATTGCCTGGTGAAGAGGAAGAATCCGTTTCTGACGGAAGCCTCAGGAATAACTCAAGCAGAATTCAAAAATCGTGACTCGAATCCTAGCTGTTGAAACGAGCGGTGACTATGCCAGCGCTGCACTGTTGGCCGACGGCGAAGTCGTCTGTAGCATTTTTAAAGAGAAAAACCGTCATACAGAAAGCTTGATCTCGCTTGCCGATGAGGTACTCAGTCGCAAGAACCTCAAGGTGGCCGATATGGATGCCGTTGCGTTCGGTGCGGGCCCCGGTGCCTTTACCGGTTTGCGAGTGGCCTGCGGGGTAGCGCAGGGGCTGTCTTGGGCGATCGGTAAGCCCACGGTCCAGGTGGGCAATCTTGCTGCCGCTGCGTACTCTGTTTTCCAATCGCGTCCGGATATCAATCGTATTTGTGTGGTTAACGATGCGCGCATGCATGAGTGTTATACAGCCTCATACGAACGCGCTGCGCAGTGCGGTATGCCACTTGAGCTTCGTGCTCCCGAATTGGTCAAGCCCGGTGACGTCAAGGAATGTCTTCTCGCGGACGGTATCGAGGCTGTCATTGGTACGGCTTTTACGGCTTATGAAGAAGAAATCGAAGTTCCGGAACGTGTCACTGTAATAGAGACCGAGCAGGTCTCCGCCAAGGAGATCGTGGAGCTTGCCGTCGTGATGTTTGCCGCCGGCATGACGACCGATCCGCATCTGGCCGCACCTTTGTATGTCCGCAATCGCGTGGCCCTTACGATTGAGCAACGGCGCGCAGGAGAAAGGCTTTGAGCGAACTTGTATTTCGTGCGCTGACACCGGCTGACCTGGAAGTCGTCGCGGATCTCACGCATCGGGCTGATCCGTTCGGTTGGACGTTGAGAAACTTTTCGGACGCGCATGCTTCAGGAAACACGCTCACTGTTTTAGCGGTTGACGGCAGGACGGCAGGCATTGCCGCTGTGATGCACGTCATCGACGAATCGGAACTTCTGGAAATTGCGGTGGAACCCGCCATGCAAGGCAAGGGGTACGGGAAAGCGCTCTTGAAAGAGGCGATGAGTCTTGCGCGACGCAACGGCGCGGCTCGGATGTTTTTGGAAGTTCGGGAGAGCAACGCCCGTGCGCGTAAAATGTACACTTCGTTCGGATTTGAAGAAACCGGGCGTCGTAAGAATTACTACCCGACGGGAAATGGTCGGGAAGATGCGATTTTGATGACGGCTCAGTTTTCCGAATCTGTGTCACACGACTAAGAAGACAAAGAAAGAAACCCATCGATGGCGCTTACGCGGGAACAAAGTCAAATTTGGCAGGCAATGAATGTCGGCGTGCAGTGGGTACTGCGCGACGGCGTTGATCCGCTTGCGCCTGAACCCAAGCCTGCGGTGGTTGCCGTTCACGCATCGGCAGAGGCTGCGCCAGCGGCTGTTTCGCCGTCGGCAACAATTTCGGCCGGTTCCGCTTCTGCAGTCTCCGCCATGGTGCGCCGCGGTCCGATGGCGACGCGCTTGCGGCGCCAGCAGGCCGCTGTTGACATTCAGACTGCGTCCCCTGCGGCAAGTACTTTTGCGAAATCTGCACCCATCACTTCCGCACAACCTTCCGTATCGCTCAAACCTGCGGTAACGCCGAAGGTCGTTGCGCGTCCTGCTCTGCGTCCTATCATGGCTCCTCAGCCGGTCTCGGTCCAAGTGCAAGCCGACGCACAGCTTGTTGCCGAACTTCGAACGGCGCGTTGGGAAGATATCAAGGCGATTGCCGATCGTTGCCGCGTCTGTCCTATGGCGTCCGAACGCACCAACACGGTGGTGGCCGACGGAGCACCGGGCTGTCCTATCGTGATGGTGGGAGAGGCGCCTGGGCGAGAAGAAGATCTTTCGGGCATTCCTTTTGTCGGCAACAGCGGCAAGCTTTTGACCGAAATTCTCAAGGCTTGTTCTCTGGAACGAGGCAAGGACGTTGCCATTTGTAATGTTTTGAAGTGCCGTCCTCCCGGAAATCGTGACCCCAAACCCGATGAAGTAGCGGCGTGTTCCGCTTTTCTGGACCGTCAGCTCGAATTGTTGCAGCCCAAACTCTTGATTTTGATGGGTAAGCATGCTGTGTACAGACTGCTTGGCGAAACACGCCCTATCTCGCAGATGCGCGGACGTTTGTACGAAGTGGAGATTGCGGGCCGAAAGGTGCCCGCGGTGGTCACGTATCATCCGTCCTATCTGCTGCGCAATCCTGTGGCCAAGGAACTCGGTTGGCACGATATCCTGTTTGCCAAGAAAAACCTGCCTCAGGATTGAAGTGATTTTTATTGACTAGTGAAATAAATGGAATTCGAACTCTGGTATTTGATTGCGGTCCCGATTCTTTTTGCTGCCGGTTGGTGGTTGCGCGGGGTTGATTTCAAACAGCACAAAAAGGCGACGCAGGGCATTGATGAGCACTATGCCAAAGGGCTTTCTCTTCTGTTGAGCGACGACCCTGTCAAGGCAGACAAAGCCATCGACCTTTTTATCGAAGTCGTGCGATTGGACCCCGAAACGATCGAATTGCACCATGCGCTTGGCAATCTGTTCCGCCGCCGTGGTCAGTTTGACCGTGCTATTCGTCTGCACAGTTTCCTCGTTAATCGAGCCGAACTTCCCGAAAAAGAACGTGCATTGGCCATGGCCGAACTTGCTCTTGATTATCTTAAGTCCGGTATGTACGACCGTGCGGAATCGGCCTACGAGCAGCTTTCGACCTTCAAGGGACGCGAAGTTGAGGCTTTGGAAGCACTGATGCACATCTACTGCACCGAACACGAATGGAAGAAAGCTGTGGAAACGGCGGAGAGACTGCAAAAAAGCGGCAAAGATTTGCATGTTGAGATCAGTCACTATTATTGTGAGCTGGCTAATCTGGCTCGATGCACCAAGGATGCCGCACGCGCGTCCGAATTCGTGACGAGTGCGCTGCAGGCCAATCCGGAAAATCCGCGTGCCTTGTCATTGGCGGCAGATCTCGCGCTTGACGCCGGCAAAACTCAAGATGCGATTTCGGCTTGGAGTCAAATCGAAAATGCCAAGCCTGCTTACGCGCCGCTTATTGCCGCTAAAAAGGCTGACGTTCTGGCAGAAACAGATAAAGCTGCTGCTATGAAATATTTAAAGGAGACATTTGCGAAGTCGGGGTCTGTCGATGTTCTGACCGCAGCCGTTGCTCGCATGTCTGTTTGGGCCGATGCGCCTACAGCCGCTGCTTTTGCCGGCGAAGCGCTCAAGAGCCGTCCGTCGCTTTCAGCGTTCTCGGTTTTGTGCAATCTGCGATCCAAAGCCGATCCCGATGACGAACAGGCACGACTTCTGGCCGAGGTTACGACCAAGCAGAGCAAGCTTTTTGCTCGCTATCAGTGCAGTCACTGCGGCTTCCTGGCACACACATTTTCGTGGCAGTGCCCGGGCTGCGAACGCTGGGACAGCTTTCCGCCCATTCGTGTCGACGAAGCCAAAAAGGCTTCCTACCATTAAGGAACGAAATTCTTCTTTTTTTGAGAGCCATCTGCTTGTCGGAAGGCCCTTCGGACAGATTTGGAGAGACGAGACATGCAAATTGAAGTTGAAAAAAAACTCACTGAATTGCAGGCCGACACACTCGTGGTGGGTGTCTGGTGCGGTGGAGAAGAGGGTAAACCTGAACTCACAGCTTCGGCTCAGGCCGTCGATAATTTAGGTGGCCTCTTGAGCGCTCAGATCAAAGCAGGCGACTTCAAGGGCAAGCCTTCCGAAGTTGCTGTTTTCTACGCTGTTCCCGGTTTGGATTTCAAGCGCGTGATTGCTGTGGGTCTGGGCATGAAGGACACTTTCAGCGAAAAGACCTTCATCAATGTGCACCGCAAAGTAGCACGGTTTGTCAAATGCGGCTCTGTTGCTTTGACTTCTGCAGAGTGGACGCTGCCCGAACGTGACGAAGCGTGGGCAGCGCGCAGTGCTGTGCGTGAGCTTCTTTTTGCTTCCCACAAGTCTCGCGGTCTCAAGACCAAAGGAAAGGGCCCGCAGGTCGTGGAAAAGATTCTTTGGGTGTCCGAAACGGACGTAGCATCCAGTCTCGAAGTGGGGTGCATTTCCGCAGGTGCCATGATATGGGCCAAGGAACTCCAGGATCTTCCACCCAATATCTGTGACCCGCAGTTCCTTGCCGAAGCTGCCGAGAGCGTGGTGCGCGAATTTGATAAGTCAGCGGGCAAGACCACCAGAGGCAAGCTTACCGTCAGGGTGCTCGACAAAGACGCCATTGACGAAGCCGGAATGGGCGGCGTGATCGGCGTGAGCAAAGGAAGCCACACCGATCCTGTTTTCATTGAACTTGCCTGGCAGGGGGCGGCAACGACCAAAGCTCCGGTTGTTCTGGTGGGTAAGGGCGTAACCTTTGATGCGGGGGGCATCTCCCTCAAGCCGAGCCGCACGATGGATCAAATGAAATTCGATATGTCGGGGGCTGCCGTCGTGATGGCTGCTGTCAAGGCCGCCGCCGAAATGCAACTTAAGGAAAACGTGGTGGCGCTGGTGCCGGCCGTGGAAAACCTGCCTTCGGGTTCTGCATTGAAGCCTGCCGATGTCATCACTACGCTGAGTGGTTTGACCGTCGAAGTTCTCAACACCGATGCCGAAGGTCGTTTGATTCTGGCCGATGCTCTGGCGCGAGCTGCCGAATTTGCACCTGAAGTCTGCATTGACGTGGCTACGCTCACGGGTGCCTGCATTGTGGCACTCGGTAACGACGTCTCGGGGCTGTTTTGTGAAGATGAGCCGCTCACGGCAGCGCTTGCTTGCGCGGCTGACAGCGCACACGATCCCGTCTGGCCGATGCCGATGGGCGGCACCTACAAAAAGGCCCTTGAAAGCTCCGTGGCCGATCTTGCCAACATCAGCTGGACGGCAGGTGCCGGTGCCTGCACAGCTGCAACATTCCTAGCGGCGTTTGCCCCAAAGTGCCCCTGGGCGCATCTTGACGTGGCCGGTACTGCACAGGCCGCAGGAGGCAAGGGAGGCGGTACGGCGCGTCCGTTGCCGTTGCTCCTTGAGTGGTTGCTTTCCCGTGCTCCGGCCCCCAAGGTCTCAAAAGTGAAGACTGAGAAGGTTAAGGCAACGTCCAAGACGAAGACGACCGCAAAGTAAGGCTTTGCTGTAACAGAGGTTGAGACCCGAACAAGACGCCGTATGCAGCAAATCGACTTTCACTTCAATGTTGCGCAACGCACGATTTATGCTTGCCGTCTGATCAAGAAGGTGCGCAAGATGGGACTTACCGTTGCCGTCTGGAGCAGCAACGAAGTGCTGTTGCGGCGCGCCTACGACGATCTTTGGCGCTTTGAGGATTTGACCTTCATCGCGCACGCTTGGGCAGGTTCTGCGTTTGAAGCTGATGCGCCTGTCGTTTTTGCCAGTGACATCACGCTGTTGAAGCCAGCCGACGTCATCATTTTGCTTGACGAAATGGTCCCGCCTGATTGGCAGCAGACGCTTGCGCCCTTTAATCGTGTCGTGGACATCGTCTCAACCAATCAGAAGGAACTTCTTAATTCCCGCGCCCGCTATCGGCTTTACAAGACCGCTGGTGTGACGCTTAACGCCTACGACCGTAGCGCAGGTTAAAAAATGACTTCTTACCATTCTCCGCTTTTGAAAGACCGTGTTCCGTACGATTGGGAGGAGCTCAAGCGCGCGGCGCAGGAGCTCAAGCACGGCTCAATTCCCGGGCTGTCCGAGGTAGAAGCGACTTCTCGGACAATTGCACCGCAGCCCGAAACAACACAGCATTCAGATGCAATTGAGAACCCTGAACCTCAGTCGAAGCCTGTTCAGGCTCGACCGGAGCATGAACAAGTGACGTCATTGGGGCTCTCCGAAGAAGAGCTCGTTGCAAGAATTGTTCCGAAGGTTGTGGAGCGGCTTAACTCTCAAATTGAGATTATCGTGGACGTTACTCTCAAGACGGCAGCAACTCGTATCCGTTCCGATCTTCAGAAGGCCGTGGAAAACACGGTTCGGCTGACGGTCAAGGAAGAACTCAAGAAGCTTTGAAATTCATCAGGCAAGGTAAAAAAGCCGCACCGTTGATTCGAGTGCGGCTTTTTCACCTGTGAGCAATACGTTTCTTAGCGAGCGGCTGCGACGGCGTTTTTCATTGCAGTGATCACTTCTTTGTAGCCTTCGGGACTTTTCATGCCGAACACGGCGGAACCTGCAACAAACGTATCGGCGCCGGCTTTAGCGACTTCGGCGATGTTGGTGGTTTTAATTCCGCCGTCAACTTCCAGACGGATACTGCGTCCCGAACGGGCTTCATAGTCGTCTAGTTTGGCACGCATGGCACGGATTTTGTTGTAGACCGAGTCAATGAAGCTCTGACCGCCGAAACCCGGATTGACGCTCATCAGAAGAACCATGTCGACTTTGTCGATGACGTAGTCGAGATAATCGAGCGGAGTGGCAGGATTGAAAACCAGACCTGCCTTGCAGCCTTCGTTGTGAATCAGCTGCAGTGTGCGATCAATGTGTCGGCTTGCTTCACAGTGGAAGGTAATGATGTCGGCACCGGCTTTGGCAAAGGCCGGCACCAGGCTATCAACAGGCTCAATCATCAAATGAACGTCAATGACGGCTTGTGTGTGCGGACGAATCGCTTCGCACACGAGCGGACCGACGGTGAGATTCGGTACGTAATGGTTGTCCATCACGTCAAAGTGAATCCAATCGGCACCGGCTGAGACCACATCACGGACTTCTTCGGCAAGACGTCCGAAATCGGCCGAAAGGATGGATGGTGCAATGACGGTGTTTTGCATGGGCAAGCCTTTGAAATAATGAAGATGAAACAGTTGCGCGAATGATAGCGAAAAGTCCTGCCGACCGTGCCGACAGGACTTTGTTTTCAGCTTACAAGCAAAGATCTGGGTGTAATCAGAGCTTGGCAGGTTTTCCTTCAAGATTGAAAGCCTTATGCAGGGCACGCACGGCAAGCTCCATGTACTTGTCCTGAATTACCAGGCTCACCTTGATTTCGGAGGTACTGATCATTTCGATGTTGATGCCTTCAGCAGCCAACGACTCAAACATACGGCAGGCAACGCCTGCGTGAGTGCGCATACCGATGCCAACCACACTGACTTTAGCGATATCAACGTTGGTATGGATGCCCTCGGGATGGCAGACCGGGACGACTTCTTCGTTGAGCACCTTTAAGCACTTGTCTACGTCTCCGCGCGGAACGGTAAAGGAGAAGTCTGTTGTGCCGTCGAGACCGTCGTTCTGAACGATCATGTCAACGTCAATGTTGTGCTGGGCCACAGGGCCGAGAATCTTATAGGCAACGCCCGGAGTATCGGGAACGCGCGAGAGCGTGATTTTGGCTTCATCGCGGGTGCAGGCGATGCCGGAAACAAGGGCTTTCTCCATCTTCGGATCATCCTCAAAAGAAATCAGGGTACCGCTGGACGCTTCGACGTCAACGGGAATATTGGGGTCGGTAAGGCTTGAGAGAACACGCACGGGTACGTGATATTTGCCGGCAAATTCCACGCTGCGGATCTGTAGCACTTTAGAGCCGAGACTGGCGAGCTCGAGCATTTCTTCAAAGCTGATGACGTCAAGCTTGCGAGCTTTGGGCTCAATGCGCGGATCGGTGGTATAGACGCCGTCAACGTCCGTGAAGATGAGGCATTCCTGGGCCTTAAGTGCCACGGCAAGTGCTACGCCCGAGGTGTCAGAGCCGCCGCGGCCGAGCGTGGTAACGTTGCCCGCGCTGTCCCGACCTTGGAAACCGGCGACAATGACAACCTTGCCGGCGTTCAGTTCACGCATAACCGGTTCGCTGTCGATCGACTCAATGCGGGCTTTTGTGAAGGCGCTGTCCGTGTGTACGGCGACCTGAGAACCGTTGAAGCTCACGGCATCAACGCCGATGCTTTTGAGTGCCATTGCGAGCAGGCCGATGGAGACCTGTTCGCCGGTACTGGCGATGACGTCAAGCTCCCGAGGATCGGGATTGGGCATGATTTCCTTGGCAAGTGCGATGAGGCGGTTTGTTTCACCACTCATCGCTGAAACCACCACCACCATCTGATAGCCGGCGCGGTGCCACTTGGCTACGCGTCTGGCGACATTCTTAATGCGCTCGACGCTTCCCATTGAAGTGCCGCCGTACTTGTGAACAATAATGGCCATAGGGCGAGTCTCTTTTTAGTTGAGTTAGGCGTGACGGCAAACGGTTTTGTCAAAATAAATTGCCGCGCACAAGACTTTCTGATTGTCGCAAACTTTGAGCACCTTTCGGGATTGTTGGCTCAGTTCCTGACAAGTTAGAACAGAAATCTTGATCTTTACCAAGTAATACAGGCAAAGACGCCTAGGAGGTATGTCTCAGTTTTCGGCGATTACACTTACTGTACGTGCCCGTAAAATCGGATAACTTTTCAGCAAACCCAGTCCGGAGATGAGACATGTCCATCAGTCTGAAGTTGAGCGAACTCGACACCCCGAGTCTATTGATCGACAAGGCAAAGCTTTTTGAAAACATCGATTACTGCCAGAGACGAGCTCACGAACTTGACGTCAACTGGCGCCCGCACGTGAAGACCCATAAGTGTGCTCCTATTGCCGCCATGCAGGTGCAGGGAATGTTCGGCGGCATTACGGTTTCGACAGTCAAGGAAGCCGAGTACATGTTCGATGAGGAAGGCATCACGGACATCATTTATGCCGTAGGCATCGCCCCGCAGAAGTTGACTCGTATTGCACTTCTCAATAGTCGCGGCGCGGATGTCAAAATCATTCTTGACAATCTAGCAAGTGCCATGGCCGTAAGTGAGTTTTGTCGCACACACAACACCAAGATCGGCGTGCTGCTCGAGATAGACTGCGACGGCCACCGTTCCGGTTTGAAACCCGACGATCCCGCTTTGGTGACGGTTGCCAAGGCGTTGACCGACGGTGCCATCTTCAAGGGGGTTCTGACGCATGCCGGCGACAGTTATCTTTCCCGTAGCCGCGAAGAACTCGAAGCCTACGCAGCCAACGAGGTTCGCCAGATCATGACAGCAGCCAATACGCTCAAGGCAGCAGGCTACACATGTGAAATCATTTCCGTTGGCTCAACCCCGACCTTTACGGCTGTCAAAGACACTGAAGGCGTTACGGAATACCGTAGCGGCGTGGGGGTTTTCCAAGATCTGGTGATGGCGGGCCTCAATGTTTGCAAAGTTAAAGATATTGCCATCTCCGTTCTTGTGACAGTCATCGGTCATCAGCCGCAAAAGGGCTGGATTATCACTGACGGTGGCTGGATGGCAATGAGTCGAGATAGAGGCACGGCGGCCCAGTCGGTGGACTGGGGTTACGGCCTTGTTTGCGATGAAACCGGTAAGCCGATTGAAAACCTCTGGATGAAATCAGCTAACCAGGAGCACGGTATTGTCTGCAGCCGAGACGGCTCGCCGATCCGTCCGGAGGATTTTCCCATTGGCACGCGCTTGAGAATCCTGCCCAATCACGCCTGTCCGACGGCTGCCGCCTTCGACAAGTTTTTCGTTGTTGACGAGAACAACAACGTTCAGACGATTTGGCCCAAGATCAACAACTGGTAATGAGCCTGTTACTTTGCTCCGATAACTTCAATTGACCTCAGAAAACGGAAGCGGTTGATCAATGCCGCTTCCGTTTTCTACATTCTTTTGCCTATTGCGAAGCCCTATCGCATTCGCTAAAACTAGAGGGCAACCAATACAGGTTCCTTCTTTTTGTCCCAGAATTTGTCCATCGGCAGTTCCGACACCATGATTTTGTCTGCAGCACAATTTGCACACATTCGCTCGGTACGCCGCGTGCATAAGCCGTCCGGCTGGTATGCACGGGGGGCTTGGTGCTGGCGGTCCTAAAACTTTCCCTGATTTCGCAGATGCTCTCCGGCGAATGTCGGGTTAGTTTTCTGCGTAAGTCTTAACAGCTTTCCTGTGAGCTGTTGAGTTTCTTTCCCGATTTAAATTCATTGATTTCCGCGTGTTTTGCTGGCGACGCCTTTGTCGACAGATGCGCCGAATGACGCCCAAAGTGTGTTGTTCAGTGTAGGGCGGAATCCGTTCTTGAGGAACTTTTCAATCATGATGACCGAAATCGAATTCGAAGCGACCGCCCGCGAAGGCTTCAACCGTATCGCGTTGGTAAGCGAATGCTTGTGTGATTTGGAAACACCGCTGTCGGTTTACCTGAAGCTCGCCGGACGCGACAACGACACCTTTCTGCTTGAGAGTGCGGAAGGCGGCAAAAGCTTTTCACGCTACAGTTTTGTGGGATTAAAGGCTCACATAAAGATCGTCAGCCATCTGACAGATACTGGTTTTTGCACTCAGGTTTTGACTGACGGAAAAGAGACCGAACGCGACACCGAAACAAATCCCCTTAACTTTGTGCAGAGATTTATCAAACGCTTTCGTGTTGCTTTGCCTAAGGGGTTGCCACGCTTGACGGGCGGACTGGTCGGGTACTTCGGCTATGACACGGTTCGAATGATCGAACGCAGCAAATTGGGGCGCAATAAGGCCGGAGGTATCGGGGTGCCGGATATCTGTTTGCTGTTGTGCGAAGAACTCGTTGTGATCGACAGCTTTAAAGGTCGTATGTACATCGTTATTAATGCTGATCCAAGTGTTCCAGGGGCATACTCGGCAGCTGCTCGTCGTATTCGAAGTCTCAAACAGGCATTGGCTCGACCGGTAGAAGCTCCGTATGCTGCCGGTGGCATCGTTCACGAATCCGAGCGTCCGTTTGACAGGGAAAATTATTTGAAGGCTGTGCGGAAGGCCAAGGACTACATTCTGGCCGGCGACTGTATGCAGGTGCAAATTGGTCAACGCATTGAGCGCAGCTTTACCGAAAGTCCGATTTCCTTGTACCGGGCGCTGCGAAGTCTCAATCCTTCGCCGTATATGTACTACTACAACTTCGGAGACCATTTCGTTGTCGGCGCTTCGCCGGAAATCCTGGTGCGACAGGAATTGCGCGACGGCAAACGGATCGCGACGATCCGTCCTATTGCGGGAACTCGACCGAGAGGAGTTGATGTGCAAGACGATCGCCGGCTTGCCGAAGAACTTCTGCACGATCCCAAAGAACGAGCCGAACATCTAATGTTGATCGATTTGGCGCGCAATGACATCGGCCGCATTGCCAAACCGGGCACGGTGCGAGTTACCGACAAATATGCCATTGAGCGTTACTCACAAGTACAGCATTTGGTAAGCCATGTTGAAGGGGAGCTTCTTGACGGACTCGACAATATTGATGTTTTGAAAGCGACTTTTCCTGCTGGAACGCTAACCGGGGCGCCGAAAGTGCGGGCAATGGAAATCATTGACGAGCTGGAGCCTGTTTCGCGCGGTATCTATGGGGGAGCGGTAGGTTACATCTCGTTTGCGGGGGACATGGATCTCGCGATAGCAATAAGAACTGCCGTCATCAAAGACAAACGTTTGTATGCCCAAGCGGCTGCCGGCATTGTCGCCGACAGCATTCCGGAGATGGAATATGCGGAAACGGAGCATAAAGCGCGAGCTGTCTTGCGTGCGGCGGAACAGGCGGAAGCCGGTTTCGAAACTGGGTTATGAATGAAACGAGGAAAAAGCAAATGCTCCTGATGATCGACAACTATGACAGTTTTACCTACAACCTCGTGCAGTATTTTCAAGAACTCGGAGAAGAGGTGCAGGTTGTGAGAAACGACGAAGCGACCGTTGAAGAGCTTTTGAAACGCAAACCCGACCGAGTCTGCATCTCACCGGGACCATGTGCTCCGGCGCAGGCAGGCATTTCCAAGGACGCCATTGTGCGTTTTTCGCAGTATGTACCGGTGTTGGGAGTCTGTCTCGGGCATCAGGCTGTCGGAGAAGTCTTCGGCGGGCGTGTGGTTCGGGCGGGAAAGGTTATGCATGGCAAGACAGATCGCATCAGGCATGACGGTAAAGGACTTTTCCGCGGTTTGCCTTTGCCGCTGACGGTCGCACGCTATCACTCGCTGGTGGTTGAGCGAGAGACGTTGCCGGATTGTCTGGAAGTGACGGCAGTGAGTTCGGACGGCGAGATTCAAGGGCTGAGACATAAAAGCTTGCTGATCGAAACCGTACAGTTTCATCCGGAGTCAATAGCAAGCGAATTCGGGCACGAACTGCTGAAAAATTTTTTACGGCTCTGACGAATCAAAGACAGCGGGCTTTTGACCGAAATGCAAAAGCCCGCTGAATTCGTAACCGACGAAACACCTTAGCCACGGCGATCGCCGTACAGTTCATCAATTTCAGCGTGGAAACGTTCGCGGATCTTAGCTCGCTTGAGCTTAAGAGTCGGCGTAAGCAAACCGCCTTCAATGGTCCAAGGTTCGGCGAGCAAACGCACGTTGCGCGGAATACCGTAGTTCGGGAAGTCGCGCGTCAAGGCCTTGATGCGTCGCAGCGCGGCGTTGCGCACTTCTTTGTCCATGAAGATGCCTTCGCTCTTGGGATCCTTGCCGAGTTCCTTGACAAACTTGTCAAATTGCTCGGGATTAACGACCGCCAAACAAGCGATGTAGGGACGATCTTCGCCAACAGCCATCACCTGATCAAACAGATTGTCTGTTTCGATGGCTTGCTCCAAGTCTCCCGGCGGAATCTTTTCACCGGTGCTGGTGACAATGATTTCCTTGATGCGACCTTTGATACGGATGTGTCCGCTCTTGTAGATGTCGGCCTGATCGCCCGTCTTGAGCCAGCCGTCTTCTGTGAGAACGGCACGCGTGTCTTCAGGACGCATCCAATAGCCGACCATCACGTTGGGGCCGCGCACCATCAGTTCGTCGTTAGGGCCGAGCTTGGTTTCAAGGTTGTCAAGAGGTACGCCCACTGTTTGAGGATGATTGGAGCCAAGCTTATTGACGCAGACCACAGGGGAGGCCTCGGTCATGCCGTAGCCTTGAAGGATTTCCACTCCCAGGGCAAGAAAGACCTTTGCAACCTGCGGATTGAAGGCGGCGCCGCCGGAGATGTAGACATAAGGACGACCGCCGAAAATATTGCGAATCCCGGTGCCAACCTTCTTGTCGAGGAAACCGGCTACAAGCGGGTCAAAAATTGCCGAAAAGCCGGCCGGGCAGGGCAGACCGTTTTTGCGGCAAAAACGGCGCCAACCGACGTCAACCGCCCACCGGAAGATTTTTTGCACAAAGGGCGACTGAGCTGACAGTCGGTCTTGGATTTTGGCGTAAATTTTTTCGTAGACGCGCGGCACGCTCAGCATGATGGTAGGGCGTATGACGCGCATATCTTCCTGCAGCAAACCGATGTTGCGGTTGAAGGCCACGAGATTGCCGACGCCGAGCGCAAGGTAGTACGAAGCGAGACGCTCAAGCGTGTGAGAAAGGGGAAGAAACGAGAGCCAGACCTCGTTGACGCGCGGACAGATGCTACTCAGAACGCCGTTGATGTTCGAGAGAATCGCACGGTGCGTGAGCATCACGCCCTTGGGCTTGCCCGTTGTGCCTGAGGTGTAGACGAGGGCGGCGAGATCTGTGGGTTCGGGACCGGGAGGCAATTCGGCATCCTGGCCCGTTGCAAGCCAATGATCAACACTCGTGACGGTGCGCCCGTCGGCAACGGTGGTTTCAATGCCTTCGTCGGTGATCACCACGGTCTGAAGGTCGGGCAAATCCATGGCTGCGCCGATGTCACGCCAGCGATTGAATTTTGTCGTAACAAGGAATCGTGCGCCTGAGTCGCGCAGGATGAAAGCCGAGGATCCGGCGGTATCGATGGCATGCAGAGGCACAGGCACAAGAGCGCACATGAGCGCAGCCATGTCAAAACAAATCGCGTCAATACCGTTGGGAAGGAGCATGGCTACGCGTTCGCCTCTTTTGAGACCGAGAGCGGCAAAGGCGTGCGCCCAGCGCATCACGCGCTCGTAGGTATCCTGTACGGTGAGTGTCTGCCACTGCTTGACGCGGTTATCGTACTGCATGTAAACCGGAATCTGCGGCCGATGCTCCAGGTGATGGGTGAGCAGTTCGGGAAGCGTGCGCAGAAGCTGAAGCTCGGCGCGGCGCATTTGCATGGAATCGGTTGGGTCGGTCACAGCGGTTTCCTTTCTGAGACGGCGATTTCGAAGCATTGAAATAAACAAAATCCTTGCCGTCGGGGTATTCATTTAAGCAATTCTCGAACTATACCGCGCGCCCGATTCAATACCGCCGAGCATCATCCGTTCGGATGATGTCGCTCGCACCTTTCACACAACCGTGAAATTCACTGTCCTATGAACTTCTACAATCTCAGGAAGACAAAATTGTCCGAGGTTCCAAACTTTTGCTTGTTATCAGAAGGATGTTTCGCAGCGATAAATACACGAGGCAAGTGCTTTTTGCCTGTCTTTTTGCGGCCTGCTTTTTCGTGGGGTATGCCTCGATTGCAACGCTGATGCGACTGTGGATCGTGCCGGCTGGATTTGTCGCGTGTGTTGTTTTCGCCATGGCACTGCTCGGCGTGTTTGGTAGCTTTGTTCGTCGTGGTACTCGGGCAATGAAAAAGCTCACGCCCAATGACGGCATCGTTATCTATCCGGATCTGCGGAGTTTTGCAGCGGCTTGTGCTGCCGTCTTGATTCTGGTCTTTGGCGGGACAGAACGGTTTGCATTGGCGTACTTTGCAAGCATTGCGGCTTGCGTTCTCTTTTGTTCGATTCAAGCATGTCGCTATAACAGGGAAGAAGAGGTGCTCTTGGCTGCGGTCGTCCAGTTTGCCTTTCCCGTGATAGCGCCGTTTTTGGCGGTGTTTGTTGTTTGCATGACGTTTGGTCGTAAAGCCGACTCTCGGATGGTGGTCTATTACAAAGAGCGAGACGACGAAGAAGGGCTTGCGCAATACATGGAGGAGGTTGACGCTCATCGCCGTCAGGCGCAGCAAAAGCGAAGCGCCGGACTGCATGCGGTGCTTGCTATGAGCGTGCTGTCCTATGCGATGCCCGATCCCGAAGAACGAGAAAAGCTTTTGGCCAAACGCGAGACGCGTTCGGACTTATGCATGACACTGGCGCTTTTGCCCGTCGCTTTTCTGATCGCCGTTCGTCTGGCCGCCGGAAATGACAGCGCATTGTTTCTCAAAAATGCATTTTCCAAGCGCGTATTCGTTCAGGAAGAGGCGTTGCAGCTAGAGAGGCGAATCGAAGACGTGCACCAAAAACGAGCATTTTTGAGCGGCGTGTAAGCCGCTGTGCGCGTAAACCCCTATGTAGTCTTTCTAATGGATAAAAACCGCTCTTTCGAGGAGTTTGCTGACGTGCTACTTTGGCAATGATCGCAGACACACATATGCGTTGCTCCTCAACAGCTCCTCAGAATTTGAAGCTCGGTTTGGTCGCCGAAGACTTCAAGCAGGCGATCTGAAAAAGGTTGACGTCGGACATATTTGAGTAAACGATGTCAACCTTTTTGCTTAACTCAGTCTCCGGAAAAGTTTTCTCTTCCCACAAGCCTCTGTCGTTTTTTTGCACGGTATTGTTTTTGCTTGGCTCAAAGTCATTTGTTGCCCGGTATCACCACCTTCACATCGAAGGAGCAGAGCAAAACCTGAAACCAAAATTTTGATGCAGATCAAATAATCAGCACTCTTAAGAAAAAGACTGGTAAAGAGCAAAATCAAAATATGCACTGACATGGTGCAAAACGTTGCCATTTTGCGAGCTTTGTCTGGATTTCCAAACTCTCGATCTGTAAACGATAGAATTAACGCCTCTTTTCACCGATTCGTTTCCTTTCCATGACGTTCATCAATTCCGCAGCCAACGACAACATCAAGCGGTGGAGAAAAATCTCCGAACATCCCAGAGGTGCCAAAAAAATCGGTTCGACATTAGCCGAGGGTATTCATTTGGCGGAAGTGATCTGTCAAAAACGCCCGTTGACGCGTGCTGTCGTTGTTCGTGAAAACAACGTGCAGTCGGACGTTTTGGCCTTGGCAGAACGTGTGGCAGAGGCGACCGGTGCGAAGCTCCTCACAGTGACCGACAAACTCTACGACGCGGTTTGTCCTGTTGAGAACGGGACTGGCATCATGGTGGAGGTGGCAGCAACTTTTGCCGATCGACCCGTGCAGCCGATTGCCGAAGATGCGCTTTATCTGGACGGTGTTCAGGACGCGGGCAATATGGGTACGCTCATTCGGACTGCCTTGGCTGCAGGTGTTCGTCACATAGCGGCGAGTTCCGGGTCAGCCGGTTTCTGGGCTCCAAAGGTCTTGCGTGCCGGCATGGGCGCTCACTTCAGTGCCAAACTCTACGACAATGTTTCGGCCGAAGAGATACATACGCTTTTTGCCGGACGCGTGCTTGCAGCCGATGCACGCGGCGGCATGGACTTGTTCCGTACGCCGGGATGGGAAAAGGGTCCTGTTGTCTGGATGATGGGAGCCGAAGGTCCTGGACTTTCGCTCAAAGCGTTGGCTGTTGCCGACGAACGCTATCTGATTCCGATCGAAGAAGCCTGCGAATCGCTCAATGTGGGGGCCGCTGCCGCTGTTTGTCTTTTCGAGCAGCGACGTCGACGACTATTGGCCGGCGCTTAACGCTACAAGCTTGAATCCGCACGCTTTTACTGTCAAACACGCCTCTGTATAATCCAATCTTTGCTTTTCGTAACGGTTGAGTATGACTCAGCCACAGGACACATGGTTTTAAAAAAAATGATCATGAGCGTCTGCGCGGTTGCGGCGCTCTCGGTTGCTTCTGCCGACGATGCCTCGGCTCGCGACACGCTTCGTGTCGGCACGGAGCCCACTTTTGCTCCGTTTGAATTTATGGATACCCAGACCCGCGAATTTGTGGGTTACGACATTGACTTGATTCGCGCTATTGCCGACAAAGCAGGATACGACATCAAGGTTGTCAACATGGGATTTGACGCACTGATTCCCGCTCTGGGAATGGGTGTGGTTGACGTAGTGGCTGCAGGCGTTACCATCACGGAAGAACGCGCAAAGCGCGTGGACTTTACGAAACCCTACTACACGGCCGGTCTCTCCATGCTCGTTCGCAAGGAAGACGCCGCCAAGTACCCTGACTTCAAGGCTTTGCAAAATCAGGCGATCGCCGTGCAGATTGGTACAACTGGTGCCGATAAGGCTAAGGATATTCCCGGTGCCAAGGTGACCAATTACAACGCCACGAGCGAGGCTTTCATGGCGCTCACGAGCGGTAACGCCTCCGCTGTGGTGCATGATCGTCCCGTGCTTGCGTATTTCATGAAGACTCAGCCCCGTATGTCGCAGTCACTGCAGCTGCAGCCTGCCATCGAAGACGCCCAGCAGTACGGCTTTGCCGTGAAAAAGGGCAACAAAGAACTTCTTGATAAGCTCAACAAGGGGCTTGAAGCCGTTCGTCAGGCCGGCGAAGACAAGAAAATTTACTCCAAATGGTTTGCTCAGTAGGCTGAAACCATAAAAAACAGGCTTAACGCAAACCGGATTGCTCTTATGTGAGTGGTCCGGTTTTTTTGTTGGCTCGGCTTGAGCTTCTGTCCGGACATGAGAAAAGCGGCGCGCCACTGAAATAAAGTTGGTCGCGCCGCTTTCGACTTCAGAAAAAGTCGGAAACTTAACTAGGCATCAGACCGGAAATCAGCACCACGATAATCAGAAGCGGGCAACCGACGGTAAGAATGCCGCGGAAGACAGACATCATCGACTCGGAGACGCCCGACCCCATGCGAATTTCATCCTTCATCATTGCCCATCGCTTGATGCCGACCAAGGCACAGATCACCAGACCGCCGATCGGCAAGGACAGATTGCTCGTGAAGTAATCGAACAGATCGAAGAAGTTTCGACCGAAGAGCGGCTTGATGTCGGCAAGCGGGCCGAAGGAGAGCGTGCACAGAGAGCCCACTGCGAGCATTGCGATGCAGCTTACCAAAGAGGCCGTTACGCGACGCATCTTGAGTTCGTCGACGAGAAATGCCACGACGAGTTCCAGAAGAGACACGGAACTTGTGATGGCTGCTACAGCCAGACAAAGATAGAAGGCAAACGCAAAGAGCTGTCCGAAGGGAAGCTGCGCAAAGACCACCGGCATGGTCATGAAAGTGAGCCCGGGGCCCGCCGAAGGATCAAGGTTGAAGGCAAAAACCGCCGGCATGATCATCAAACCGCCGAGAATGGAGGCGGCGGTTGCAAGGAACGTGATCCAGGCACACCCGTTGATGAGGTTGGAATCCTGCGAGAGGTAGGAGCCGTACGTGAGCATGCATCCGCAACCGATACACAGCGAGAAGAAGGTAAAGCCCATCGCGGCCAGCAGACTCTTCCAGCTGAATGCTTCCGGATTCCAGCTAAAAAGATACGCAAGCCCCTCGGAGGCTCCGGGCAGTGTCACGCCGCGCACGATTACGACGATGACGAGAACGAGCAGAAGCGGCATCAGGACTTTGGAAATTTTTTCAATGCCACGGCTGATTTCATAGGCAACCACCCAGCCGGTCAAGAACAGGAAAAGCGCCTGAAAGCCCATTGACTTGATAGGATCGGATACGAGGCCGCCGAAAATTGCACCGAGTTCTTCCTGATTGGAAACGAGCCCTTTGCCGACGGCGGAATCTATCAGATAGGAAAGCGTCCAACCGCCGATGGTGGAATAAAAGCACAGCACCATAAAGCCCGTGAGAACGCCAAGATAGCCCCAGATCGTCCAATTTTTGCCGGCGATAGCGCGATAGGCCGTCACAATACAGCCTTTGCCCGTACGCCCCAAACCGACTTCTGCAATGAGAAGCACGAGTCCGATCGTAAACGAGAGAATGATGTAGGGGAACATGAAGACGCTACCGCCGTTGGATCCTGCCAGATAGGGAAATTTCCAAATGGCGCCCAGGCCGATGGCGGCACCCGCACTGGCCAGAATAAAACCGATGCGGCTTGTCCAGGTTGATCTGTTGTCAGACATTGAAGTGTCCCTGAAGTATTCTTATGCATTTGGCGGTCATTTTGAAGTCATGGTTTATGACAGACCGTCCCGAGCTTCTCTTTATAGCATTTTTGCGGTTGGCAAAACGGTCAAGCTCATGCAAACACGCGAGAGAGACAAAAAATTCAGCAAGAATAAAAGCAGCGCCGCAGATCGCCTTATGAAAAGGCGCATGCTGCGGCGCTGTTTTGTTTTCTGGGTACTTATCAGACGCCCGTGGCGATCACAACGAGTACCAACAGGGGAGCCAGAAAGCGCAGCGAGAACTTGATAAAGGAGTTGGCCGAAGCACTGTACTTTCTCACAAGATTGACCTGTACGTAGGTCGAATTCCAAGCTTTCCAGCCGGCAAGCAGTGCAATCGAGAGGCCGCCCAGAGGCATCATGATGTTCGAGCAGAACCAGTCGAGGAAGTCGAAGATGATGCGGTCGAAAATCTTGACCTCACTCCATACGCCGAAGGAAAGTGCAGAGACGCAGCCCAAAAGTGCCAGGCCTACGTAGCACAGAATCGAAGCGGAGATGCGCTTCATGTGCCATTCGTTTTGCAGATAAGCGATACAGACTTCCAGAAGCGAAACGGAACTCGTCAACGCGGCCACCAACAGGCACACGTTAAAGAGGATCATGAAGAACCAGCCGAAAGGAATCTGCGAGAAAATAAACGGGATGGTTACGAAGACGAGACCCGGGCCGGCGTTGGGATCTTGTCCCATGGCAAACACGGCCGGCATGATCATGAGACCGGCAAGCAGAGCCGTCTGAATGGCAAGGTACGCAATCCACAGCGACGAGTTGGGAATGTCGGTGGAGTCCTTCAGGTAGGCGCCATAGGTTACCATGATGCCGCAGCCCAACGAAAGGCTGAAGAATGTAAAGCCCATGGCATTCAAAACGCTCATCCAGGTGAGTTTGTCAAAGCTGAAGTCAAAGAGAAATTTCACGCCTTCCATGGCTCCGGGCAGCGAGAGCGAGCGGATCATGATGACGATCATCAGGATGAAGAGCGTGGGGAGGAGATACTTCGACAAACGTTCAATACCGTTAACGACGCCGAGCGCCACGACGCCGCAGGTTAGGGTCAGGAAAGAGAAGTGCCAAAGCGAGTTCGTTAGGCCGTCTTCGACAAGAGCGCCGAACGTGGCTTGCAACACCTTGGGGTCGTTTGTGACCAATTCGCCGCACAGACTGTCAAAAAGGTACTTTACGCACCAACCGCCGACAACGGAGTAGTAAGACAGGATCACGAAGGATGTGAGAACGGCGATGCCGCCCATAACCGAAAAGACTGGACCTCCCAGGTGCTTGAGAGCATGCAGTGCCGAACCGCGGCCGGCACGGCCCACGACGAGTTCAGCAATCAGCAGCGTGATGCCGATTGTGAACGTAAAAATAATGTACGGAATGATGAAGCCCGAGCCGCCGTTGATGCCGGCCCAGAACGGAAATTTCCAGATGGAGCCCAGGCCGATGGCCGAGCCTGCACCGGCCAAAATGAAGCCGATTCTGGACCCCCAGGTTGTTGCGGTGGTTGCCATATTGTTTGGTTTGTTTGTAGTGTTGTGTTGATTGAGGGGGAAGTAGGTTGTCGATTGCTAGCCGACCGTTATCTGATGTCAATCGCGATGCGGGGCTTTCGATGCGAAATACAATTTCAACAGTCCAGCGCGGAACCGTTCTAATAAATTCTCCCTAAGATCGGCATCTTACCGCATTTGACAAAAGCTTAAAACTTGCCATGAAACGGTGCGCAGAAGTTCTTTTACCTTTGGTTTTTCAGAAGAAAAACGATAAATTAGCCAATGCGTTGTGAATTTCTTTGCATACCACGGCACGCAACGCACCTTCGGACGTCTTCTGTTACCGCAGAGGCGGGCGGCGAACGGTGTCAAGCCGGTACTGGTGCTCGTTGACGGGCACGCCACCGCACAATCACGCCCTGATTGCCTTTCCTACGGCACAAAGCGCATCCGAAGGTACTCCATAACAAAGCCATGGATGCGAAACAACAGGGAACGATTTTCCTATGCAGACCACAGAAGAGAACGGCGCCGCCGCACCGGTGATGACCGGCGCGAGGATTCTCATCGAAGCTCTTCATGCCGAAGGAGTCGAATACGTTTTCGGCTATCCGGGAGGAGCGGTTCTTCCGATCTACGATGAGATCTACAAGCAGAAGTACTTCAAACATGTGCTTGTGCGTCACGAACAGGCTGCGGTTCACGCCGCCGATGCCTATTCGCGTTGCACGGACAAGATCGGCGTAGCTTTGGTAACGTCCGGCCCCGGCGCCACCAATGCCGTTACGGGCATTGCTACGGCTTATGCCGACAGCATTCCGATGGTTGTCTTCAGCGGCCAGGTGGGCACGAGTCTCATCGGTACGGACGCCTTCCAGGAGTGCGACACGGTGGGCATTACGCGGCCCTGTGTCAAGCACAACTACCTTGTCAAGGACGTACGCGATCTTGCCGCCACCATCAAGAAGGCTTTCTATATCGCAAGAACCGGCCGCCCCGGTCCCGTTCTGGTGGATCTGCCTAAGGACGTGCAGTGCGGCAGCTGTGCTTTCGAATATCCCAAGAGTTGCGACATCGTGAGCTACCGTCCCGTGACGCGCGGACACAGCGGCCAGATTAAGAAGGCCATGCAGGTTCTGCTTTCGGCTAAGCGCCCGCTTCTGTACGTGGGTGGCGGCGCGACCTCGACGGCCGCAAGCGAGCTGGTCAACCGTTTTGCGCAGCTCACCGGCTACCCCGTGGTTTCGACACTGATGGGCCTGGGCGCCTTCAACGGTTGCGACGAAAAACATCTGGGCATGGTAGGCATGCACGGTACCTACGAAGCCAATATGGCCATGCAGCACTGCGACGTTCTTTTTGCCGTCGGTGCTCGATTCGACGACCGAGTGATTGGCTGCCCCTCGGATTTTGAAGCCAATCCCCACACGATCGTTCAGATCGATATCGACCCGAGCTCGATTTCCAAGAACGTGACGACGGACATCCCCATCGTGGGCGATGTCTACGAAGTGCTCAAGGAAATGGTCGGCATTCTGGAAACAACGACCGAGCGACTGGACGAAAACGAACTGGCAGCATGGAACAAGCGCATCGACGGATGGCGCGCGATGCAGTGCCTCAAGTACACCGTCAACCCTGAGGGAGCGATCCGTCCGCAGGCCGTGATCGAACGCGTCTGGCAAAAGACCAAGGGAGAGGCCATTTATGCCACCGACGTGGGAGAGCATCAGATGTGGTGCGCTCAGTACCTCAAGCTCCGCAAGCCGCGCAGGTGGCTTACGAGCGGCGGCTTGGGTACGATGGGCTACGGATTCCCGGCAGCGATCGGTGCGTGCTTTGCACATCCCGACGAGGATGTCGTGTGCTTTACCGGTGACGGTTCCATTCAGATGAACATTCAGGAACTGGGCACCGCCAAGCAATATGGCGTCAAGCCCAAGATCTTCCTGCTCAACAACGCCTACCTCGGCATGGTCGCCGTCTGGCAGCGCGCCTATTACAACGGTCACATGAGTGAGTCGGTAATGGAGGTTCAACCCGACTTCGTCAAGCTCGTTGAGAGCTACGGTCACGTCGGCCTGCGCGCCACCACTTACGAAGAGCTCGATCGCTGCATTGAGGAGGCCTTCGGCAAGTACAAGGACGACCTTGTGTTCATTGACGTGCACATCGAGCGCGAAGAGCCGGTGCGTCCGATGGTGGGCCCCGGCCAGGGGCTTACCGAGATGGTTCTTTCGGAGGAGAAGTAAGAATGCAGACGCGTCATATTCTTTCGGTTCTTCTCAAGAACACTTCGGGTGCGCTCTCGCGCGTCGTGGGTCTTTTCTCGGCCCGTGGCTACAACATCGAATCCTTGACGGTCGCTCCGACGGAAACCGACAGCATCTCGCGCATGACCATCGTGTCGTACGCCGATGAAAAGAAGATGGAGCAGATCACCAAGCACTTGAATCGCATCATCGAGGTGATCAAGGTCTACGACCTGATGGAAAGCGATTACGTCGAGCGCGAACTGATGCTCATCAAGGTGCGCGCCATCGGTCGCGACCGCGACGAGATGCTGCGCATCACGGAAATTTTCCGTGCGCGCGTTATCGACGTCACCGACAAAACCTACACGATCGAAGTCACGGGCGACAGCCGCAAGCTTGACGCCTTCATGAAGTCGATTGACGAAAAACTGATTCTGGAAACAGTGCGCACCGGCGCAAGCGGCATAGCTCGCGGCGAGCGCATCCTCAAAATCTGATTTACATACCTGTTTGCTTAAAAGGGAGACAAAACATGAAAGTCTTTTACGACAAGGACGCCGATCTTTCGCTTATCAAGGGTAAAAAGGTCGCCATCATTGGTTACGGCAGCCAGGGTCACGCACACGCCCTGAACCTGCACGACTCCGGCTGCGATGTCGTTGTCGGTCTTCGTAAGGGCGGTTCGTCCTGGGCCAAGGCTGAGAACGCCGGTCTTACGGTCAAAACCATCGAAGAGGCGACCCAAGGCGCCGATGTCGTGATGATTCTGTTGCCCGACGAATTCATTGCCGACGTTTACCACAAGCAAATCGAACCGAACATCAAAGAGGGTGCGGCCCTGGCGTTTGCTCATGGCTTTAACATCCACTACGCGCAGATCGTTCCGCGCAAGGACCTGGATGTCATCATGATCGCCCCGAAGGCTCCCGGTCACACGGTGCGTTCCACCTACGTCGCCGGTGCCGGCACGCCGATGCTTATTGCCGTCTATCAGGACAATTCCGGCAAAGCTCATGACTTGGCTCTGTCCTACGCCTGCGCTGCGGGCGGCGGCCGTGCCGGTGTGCTCGAAACGACGTTCCGCGCTGAAACAGAAACCGACCTCTTCGGTGAACAGGCCGTGCTTTGCGGTGGTCTCGTCGAACTGATCAAGTCGGGTTTTGAGACGCTTGTCGAAGCCGGTTACGAGCCTGAAATGGCCTACTTCGAGTGCTGCCATGAAATGAAGCTCATTGTTGATCTGATTTACGAAGGCGGAATTGCAACGATGGACTACTCCATCTCCAATAATGCCGAATACGGCCAGTATTACACCGGTCCGAAGATCATCAACGACGAAAGCCGCAAGGCCATGAAGGAATGCCTGCGTCAGATTCAAAACGGCGAATACGCCAAGAGCTTCCTTCTGGAATGCGGCTTGAAGTATCCGACGCTTTCGGCCAACCGTCGTCTGACGAGTGAACACGGCATCGAAGTGACGGGTGCCAAGTTGCGCGCAATGATGCCCTGGATCACCGCGCACAAGCTCGTGGATAAGTCCAAGAACTAAAAAATGCGTCGCAAGCAGGTTCTTCTGAACCTGTCAACTCCCCGCATGCGGTCTGCTCCGAATGCGGGAGTTCAATTGCCTCGGAAGGTTGTCGAGCTTTCCGAGGTTTGTTTTTGGCCGATCAACGTTACGTTCGGAGAACGGATCGTCCGCAAAGCAAAAAGTCCGCCGAAGCGGACTTTTTACAGATCGGACGGTACGAAACCGACTAGTCGGCGTCGTACAAGCGCCACTGACCTTTGGACATCTTCAGATAGTCCTTACCCTTGTATTCAAGCACCATGGCCTGAGCATTTTCGCTCACCATGTGTGTCGTGGGAAGATCGTTGACGAGATCGGCGATCGGAACGGCGCCTTCAGGTTTGCTGAAATAATTCGTTTCGATGACACGGCCGATCAGAGTCGACAAAGCCAGATAGCTTGTATCGGAAGTCACGTGCACAGGCGTCTTCGGCAGTTTGTTCAGTCCAAAGAATTTCACCATGACCGGCACCTGTGTGATGCGACGACTCGGGATGTCGCGCAGACGAGGAGTCTGAATGCGGTCGCCGCGGACGGCGGCACCGTGTTCCGGAACGATGATCAGCATCACTTTGCGCTTGCTCTTTTGCAGGTCTGCAATAAAGACGTCAAGCGCATCAATGAAGGCGCGGGCACGAGGCTCAAACTCTTCCCAACGGGACTTGCCCGGCTGGCGGTTGCCGTCGTGTAGAGCAATGAAATTAAAGAGCGAAACGCTGCGCGGATCCTTGGCCTTGTTGACGACGCTGCGCCAGTGACGGAACACGGAAAGCGTATCGGCAATTTCTTCGTTGTTGAAGCTCACGTACTTGACCGGATAACGGCGGCGCTCGAAAGGTGCGGTTAAACCTGCCTGCGTGCGCATGGCATTGAGGTAGTTGTCGTATACACCGCTGTGGTCCAGGAACAGATGTTGCTTAAAACCGAGCGAATCGAGACGATTCATAATTTCGCATTCCGGACGACGCGTGTCATAGAGCGCATCATGTGAAGGCTGACCACAGGCGCCGTTTAACAGGCGCAAAGCAGCCGGTCCCGAATACGACGTGGCCGAATTGAAGTGATCAAAACGGATGTTGAACTGACTGAAAGTTCTGTTGTTGATCAAGTTGGCCGCAATCAAGTCGTCCGTCGAAAGCGAACAGATATTGAGGATTACGATGTCAAACGGCGTGTCTTTAGGTTTGATGGAGTCCGGGAACTTTGCCACGCGATCCTTTTCGTAGGCAATGAACGTCTGGTACCACTTGTCAATTTCTTCGGAAGATGCTTCGCCCTGAGAGGTACCTTTGGCAGCAGCAAGTGCCGCGGCCGTATCGGTCGGGTTGCCTACAGCTGTCTTGCCTGTGGCTGTTTGCGGCACGAGGTTGCTTTGCTGCGAAGGCGCCGAACCGAAGAAAGGCGAGACGACGAGGAACAACAGCCAACAGCCGGTGACGGCCGTTACTCGGATGAAGTCGCGCGCAGCGTAGTAAATCAACAGAATCGCACAGCCTGCAAAGACCATACGCCAGTTGATGAAGTCCCAAATGAGCTGCAGGACGTAGTTAACGGAAAAGCCCGTGATGCCGGTCGCATTGGCCATAATGCTCTGCGGGCCGGGAAGCCAGCTTTCCGACCAAAGCAGTGCAATGCCGCAACCCAACGCGATCAGCTGCTTTAAGACGCGCATGCCTTTGGAGTTGGCAGGCAACAACAGGAAGCAGAAAAGCGCGATGTTGGCAAAAAGTTCGAGTCGCAGGTAGCCGAGCTGGGTCAGGAAAAACTTGCAGATGAAGTAGACGTTCCATAACCCGAGGCCGCCGACCATGCGTCCGGTAAAGTTTCCGACGGATTTCACTTGTTGGTTCCCTCAGTCGTTGCTGTAGCACCACCTGCCGGTGCTGCCGGAGCGGCAGGAGTTGATACAGCAGGGGCGGCTGGTGCTTGAGTTGATGTCGGTACGCTGTTATCGGCTGAAGCCTTGGGCTGCTGAGCTTGCTCGACAGCCTTCGGAGCGGCGGTAGCCGGGGCCGTAGGCTGAGTTGCCATGGAAGCCGAAACCGCCGGAGCCGGCGTTACATTGTTTGTGGCGGGGGTTGCCGCATCGGTCTTGACCTGCTCAGGCGCTTCTTCAGCCTCTTCCTGATGATCTTCTTTGTCGGCAGACTTATCGACAGGCACCATTGCCTTGGGCGGTACCTGTGTGAGCTGTGCCTTAGGTGAGAGTTGCAGGTAGCCGTTTCGATCGAATCGGTACAGACCACGGTCAAAGCCGATGGCATAAAGCATCAGCGTATTGCGGTAGTAGTTTTCGCCGATGATCGGATCGTTTTCGATCACGGTGCGTAGGTAATCCTGCGTGGGGCCCTTGCCAAGCAGTTCAAGCACGCAGGCGGCAAAGCCAGGAGAGCCGTAACCGTGACGTTCACCAGTGATGATGTTGATCTTTTCGGGCGGCATGTTGGTGTCGCGTGTGAGTTTGGCAAACGGCTCGAAGTGCTCAACCAGAATGTCGTGCACCGGGTCGGCCGGGGACATCATGGCTGCCCACATATAGGTGCGAATGGCGTTGTAGGAGCCGAGAGTGTAGTCCGCTCCCGTTTCGGGAATGACCTTACCCTGACGGTCAAAGCGCACCCAGTCGGGCGCGTAGCCGCGAGGGGCGGAGCGTACGAGCGAGCGTACCGTACCTTCGATAACCGGATTCCAGGACTGATCTTCCACTGCAAAGCGGCGCATGATGAAGACCGGGTAGTAAGACGGATTGAGCGTTACGAAATTTTCCTGCTCAAAGCCCTTGTAGCCCGGCAGAAGAACCTTGCCGAGTCCCTTGACGTCGCGCACGTCCTTCATGAGCAAATCCATCATGGCTTTGCCTTTGGCCGTATAGTCCGGACGGTCCCACAGACGGCCTGCTTCGAGCAGACAGTAGGCAATCCACATGTCGCTGTCGGCGGCGTTGTTGCTGTCGATGATGCCCCAGCTGTTGCCGTGCTTACCCCAAAGCCAAGACGGCTTGTACTTGGTGATGTCGCCCGAAGCGAGATTGTTTTCCGTCCACTTCAGGAGTTTTTCGAACGAGTCCTTATCACCGGCGACCAAGGCAAAGAACATGGCGTAGGACTGGCCTTCGCTTGTCGTGATGCGGCGGTTGTCGCTGTAATCCACAACGCGGAAAGAGTCGTTGACGTTTGCTGCCTTGAAAGCATCCCACTTGTCCCAAGCTTGAGCCGAGGTGCAAAGACCGGCCAGCACGGCACAGACGGAAGCGGCGCAAATCGAACGGGAAATGAATTTCATGTTTTGTTCTCCGATCGGATTAGAGCGACGAACGGCCGCGCAGCCAACGGCGCATGCCGGCAAAGATGCCCCAGCCGGCCACAACTGCGGCAATCAAAGCGCAGAGCACCAACAGGAACGGACGATTGGCAAAGGAAACCCAGACGCGTTGGTACCAGGGGAGATCTCCAACCCACCATGTCTGCGAGGGCTTGAAGGAGGTGAGTCCCTGCGAGGACACGAAAACCGTGCCGCCGCTGGCATCCTGAAGCTGAGCGCGGTTGGCAAGCGAATCGTTGAGAAGCTTTGCGCCGCGCGAGCCGTCGGATAGAAGTGCCACCACAGCGCGTCCGCTGTCAGCCGGCGACTTCACGGAAAGCAAAGCCGCCAGGGGGGCATTTTCCGGATCTTCAACACCGGTTTGAGCAGATTTGCCGCCAAGAAAATCGACAACAGCCTTTTCAAGATTCTTGGCTGTATCGTCGTTCAGGCTTGTGATGTTGGCAGGCAGCCCGCCCACGTAAAGCACGTCCTTACCTTTGAGCACATCGTTGCCAAGCTTGGAAGTGACGGTTACCTGCAACGGCACAGAGCCTGTGGCGGAAGAAATGCGGCCGATGGCGTTTAAAAGCGTGGTCACGTACTGAGTGTTGGAGGCGTCCGACAAAACGGCAACTGTCTGCGACAAGTCGGCGTATTTGGAGAAGGGGAAACCGCCTTTGGTATAGAGCGCAATTTCCGGCAGCTGTGCATAGTGATAAAAGCCGCTGAAGGCGATGCTCGAAGACGGATCGATCTGGAAGTTGTGGCTCGGAAGTGCCACGGTGCGACAATTTTCGGGCGTACCTTCCAGGGCTTGCGTGCCGTAGAAGGCCTCTATCGAGAGGTCATTGGTGAGTGACATGCCGTCGCGCGGACCTACGGCCGAGAAAAGCGGGCCGGGAGCCGCCTGCACGAACACTTCGGAGCGGGCGCGATCCGTACCGCTGTCCATGTTGTCGCTGCCGGCAAGTGCTGTGTTCATGAGGACACGCATCTGCGCAACCTGACCTTCGGCGGGCTTGCTGTAGCGGTAAAAGAGGTTGAGGTCGGCCTTGGCTCCGTCAATGGCGTAGATGTCGGGAGCCATATTCAGATTAAGGTGAATGGCAGGCAACACGGCGCCGCGCGAGGTGAGCTGCGTCGGGTAACGCATGAGAGAACTCAGCGTGATGGCCTGCTGTGGGTCAATCCAGTTCGGAGCCTGATAGGCGCCCTGCACGGGTTCGTCTTTGAAGTCGCGAACGCGGTGGTTGTCACCGATCATTTGCGTACCGGAAGTGAGCACCTTGGCGGCTACGACAAGATCCTCATCGTTACGGCCGCTGATGAGGAGCATCTTTTCGTGCTGTCCGCCCGGAACGTCGCGAAGCTCAATGCGGGGACCTTCAAAAGCGGGCAGTTCCGAGAGAAATGCCGGCTTGCGGTCGTTGGTGGCAAAGACGACGAAATGGCCCTTGGCAGGAACTTCACCGAAGTAGACGGGGAATTCTGCTTTACCCCATTGAGATAGGCTGCCTGTGTAACCGGCGACAATCGCTGCTGCGGTGGCTTCTTTGTCGGTGGGCTGTTGCGCAAAGACGATCGGAAGAGTCGTGTTTTGACCGGAGTCGCCTGCTGCGATAAAGGGAGCAGGGAACTGCGACAAATCGTTGGGCAGTCTCACAAAAGCTTTGTTGAGAGCAAGTTCGCTTTCGGGGGCGATGTCCATCCAAAGCGAGGGATTGGAGGCGTTTTCGCACACCGTCTGATAGTGGCCGACAAATTCCACGCGAACCTGGTTTTGTCCGGTACGGAAAGACTTCGAGCCGAGATTGAAGACAAGAGACTGAGGTTTGCCGATTTGTTTGGCAGACAAGGCCGCTGTTTCCTGCAGTTCCCCGTTCAGAAAGATGTTGAGCTGCGTGACGTTGGCAAGCATCGAGGGCGAGACGGTGAAGTTCAGCGTCAGTTCGCCGCCCATGACCACTTCATCGGGTTTGACTGTGAAATCAAAGTATCCGGAATTGTTCGATCCTGTGAGCTTGATGGGTTTGCCCGCCATGCCGGGAGCCAGGTCGGACAGTGCGTACGTTGTCGTTTCGCCGCCCGTCAGGTCCGTACGCCACACAGGTGCGTCACCGGTCTGAGCCAGTGCGTGGGTTGCGGAAAATGCCAAAAGGGAGCAGACCGACAACGTGGTGAGGGAATGCTTGAAAGAGAAGTCTCTTTTGTTCATTTGGGTGAAACTCAAAAATATTAGAGGCCGACGGACGTTTTGGGCATGCGCGGCATGAAGCTCACGACATAGCGAACAATGCGTCCTGCCGTCCCCGGCAGAAATTCAATAAGTGACTTGAAGCCGTATGCGGCAAAGCCGACTAGACGCAGGAAACCGGCAACAAAACGATCGTCGACATGATGGTCAAATTTGTCGCCCCAATGTCCTTCCCGCGCAAACGTTTGGCGGTTGAAGCGAATTTCATCTTCAACCGATTCGAAAATAAGATCAAATTCCGTAAAGCCTTTAGCTTCTCGAGCAACAGTTGCCTTGAATGTGTCCGTGTGACCGTTGCCCGTCATTTCGATGGCAACCGATTCGCCCACGGCGAGGCCCTTGAGATCAAGAACAAGTTCGGTTTGACTGAATTCGACGACCGGCACGGCATGTCTGCTGCCGTCGTCGGTAATCACGACGGCGCCTGCCTTCAGCGGCACGCGAGGCAGCGGATGCTCCATGATTTCTTCCACAGCCACAGCGAAAGCGGCACCCAGTACCAACAGGTTGTAGGCTATCCAAGCAATGTTGATGATGAGGGTGGAAACCTGCGGGTCGGCAGCCGTTACAGTCTTATAGATGCCGATTGCAAGGCCGAGTAGGTTCAACACCATCAAAATGAGCACCGGTGTTGCAATGCGCCAGTCGACATACTTCTTGTCGATAGTCATGCCCTTGGCCGTCACGTTGAACTTGCCCTTGTGCGGGAAGATCAGGGCGACGGTCGTCGGCAGCAGAATGTACCAGGACAGCACCGTTTCATAGACGCCGCCCAGGAACGGATATCGATAGCCGCGCTGCAGCTGCTGGTTGGTGATGGCCGCGTGAACCATGTGCGGAATTACGTAGGCGAAAATAGCCGCTGCCGTGGCGTAGATGACATAGATGTCAAAGAACATGTAGGGCAGGGGAGCCAGCAGGAAGATGATGCGCGGCAACCCGTGCAGGAAGTGAATCATCGCGTTCATGAAACACAGGCGCTGCGGCAGCGTGAGGCCTTTTTTCAGCAAGGGATTGTCAAGACGGAAGATCTGGATCATGCCGCGTGCCCAACGGATGCGCTGACCGATATGAGCCGAAAGCGATTCGGTTGAGAGGCCTGAAGCCAGAGGCTTGGAAATGCAGGCTGACTTCCAGCCGCGGCGGTTTAGTTTCAAAGACGTATGTGCGTCTTCGGTCACCGTTTCCACGGCAATGCCGCCGATTTCTTCCAAAGCGCTGCGGCGCATCACAGCGTTGGAGCCGCAGAACATGACCGCGTTCCAAGTATCGTTGCCTTTCTGAATGTAGTCGTGAAAGAGCGAGTTCTCGAACGGCATGGCGCGGTCGAGATGCAGGTTCTTTTCAAACGGATCGGGCGAGTAAAAGTGATGCGGCGTTTGCACCAAGGCAATCTTTTTGTCATGCACGAGCCAGCCGACCGTGCTTGTTAAAAAGTCTGAAGAAGGAACGTGGTCGCAGTCGTAGATCGTAATGAATTCACCGGAGGTGTGCTTCATCGCGTTATTGATGTTGCCTGCCTTGGCGTGGTTGTGTTCGTCACGCTTGATGTAGTGAACGCCGGCAGCTTTTGCAAAAGCTTCAACCCAGTCGCGACTGCCGTCGTCGAGAATATAGACGTTGATTTTGTCTTCGGGCCAGTCAAGGTTCTTGGCGGCAAAAACCGTGGGCTTAATGACTTCAAGAGATTCGTTGTAAGTCGGAATGAAGATGTCGACCGTGGGCCAAGTTGTGCGATCGGCAGGCAGTCGCTTCGGGCGACGGTCAAGCGGCCAACAAACCTGGAAATAGCCCAGAACCATCACGATGAAGGCGTAGGTTTCGGCTGCCAGAAGCAGACACGACAAAAAGAGACTGACGGCGCCGTCAGCATGAATGGTCGAGGTATAGCGCCACCAGAGGTAGCGGCCCGAAACGGTCACCGAAAGCACAAAAAGGAGCATCAGGGAGATGCGGGCCTTGATGTGTGTGAGCGACCAAGCCGATAAAAGCACAATCGAAAGGAACACCACCTGGCCTTGCACATTAAAAGGCTGGGTGATGCAGAGGACGGCAAGAAGACCGGCTACGATGCCGGCGGCCCAAAAAATCGAGTTTTGGAATTTCGAGACATGCTCCCGACCGACGCGGCGACGGCTTTTGACAATATTGGCACCGATGTTGAAGATAATCCGTCCGCCCAGACGCCCTATAGCCTCGCCGATGCGGCCGACCGCACGAATGACGGCTCGAACGAAACGCGCGAGCGGATTGAATTGCCAGAAGTCGCGTACCGGCAGCGTCGTAAAGAGGGCAAGAAAAATCGTCTGAATACAGATGCGCAGAACATCGGCAAAACACAGATGATCAAAATTGACGTGCGGATAGAGCTCGCGACGACGAGCGATTATGCCCTGCCAGAAAGCACGTTCAAACGGAATAAAGATTGAAATCAGGAAAAGAGCAAAAGACGCCGGCAATGTGTGCTTGGCGGCGTGACGTTCTTCCGATCTCGTGGGACTAGGCTTCAGAAAGCGGTCTTTAAAGTCCGACAGAGTTTTACTGGGCATGGGCGGCTTGTAATTCTTTTAACCAAACTGGCTCGAGAGTTGATTCGCAGAGGCACCGGTGCGCGTACATCTGTGAATGCCGACAAAACAAAAAAAACAGGAGAGGCCGGAGCCAGAGACCTGTTTGGGAAGCTGTCGCTTGTCGGGCGCAGAGTTGTGCCGAGCCTTAGGGATTCATTTTAATGGTTATTACTACGACTGCCTCAAAGATTACGCAATGAGCCCGTAAAAAACGAGGCTTCAGTTGTAAAAATCTTCAAACTTGTAATGCTGTTGAGAAAGTGGATACGGAAAACCGAACAAATGTTTTTCTTCCTGAAGAAAAAAACGCCAGACTACGAGAGCTTGCGTTTCGGTGTGTAGGTAGTCCCAAATGCTAGGGAGAATGCCTTAATTTTGGTGTTTTTGAACACGAAATCTCAAAAATAATCGCATTTTTAGCTCTTTTTCTTAGCGGGAGCGTCATCTTATTCGTAGAATCAGACTTCGGAAACCAATGCCGCCGTCAAGTTTGCGATCCAAGCTCGGACGGATAGGAATTCGTTTGTAAGTATGCAACGTATTCCCGCTCGCGCATCCACGAAGCCTACCCTCAGCATCGCGCGCACGCCTTTAAGCATTGGGACCGCATATTCGGCAGTTGGTCACGCAGTACAGACAGGCGACCCCTGGTGCTGTTTGTCTCTGTCGATCTATTTTTCCGAACTCAAGACTCGGAGACGCGGATTTGCGTTGGCGTACCGCGGCGGTTCCCGACACTCTTTCATAACAAAAAGCTGATAAATATAAGGTGTATTCATGCAATCGGATTCCCGAACGCGATTTATTCCTATTGGTCTGATGCTCTTTGCGCTGTTTTTCGGCGCTGGTAACCTGATTTTCCCGGCCTCCATGGGGCAAGCTTCCGGTACGGATGTCTGGTGGGCTCTTCTTGGTTTTTGCATTACCGGTGTCGGTCTGCCGTTGCTGACGGTTATGGCCGTTGGCTATTCCGGCCTGCCCGGCGTGCGTGAGATCGGCAATCGTGTCCATCCTTGGTTTGGGGTTTTTTACTCGACCGTATGCATTCTTGCTATCGGTCCTTGCTTTGCTGTTCCTCGTACCGGCACGGTCTCTTGGGAAATCGCCATTGTTCCTTTCCTTGATCCTTCTCAGTTAGAAATCGGCATGCCGATCTTTCTGGCTGTCTTTTTAGGCGTAGCCGGTTGGCTTGCTGCGTCTCCGTCCAAGCTTGTGGATCGTGTCGGCAAGATTCTTACGCCGCTGCTGGTTCTGACGTTGGTGGTCTTTATTATTAAGAGCTTCATCACTCCGATGGGCGAACCGCAGACTCCCGCCGCTCCCTATGCGACTCCTGTGATGGCAGTTGTCCAGGGGATCCTTGATGGCTACAACACGCTTGACGCGATCGCCGCGTTGATTTTCGCGTCTCTTACGATCGGGGTTGCCCGTGATGCCGGCTTTACAAAGCAGTCCGATATTGCACGTGAAGTGTTCAAGGCTGCGTTGATTGCCGCTCCGATGCTCGGCGTTATTTACATTTTCATTGCGAAGATCGGCGCGGAAAGCGTGAGCGCAATCGGCATTCAGGAAACCGGTGCTCCAATCCTTGCTTTGAGCGCCAAGCTTCTTTTCGGCAATGGCGGTGCGATGCTTTTGGCGGCCATGGTGATTTTGGCTTGCTTGACGACTGCGATCGGTTTGATCAGCTGTACTGCCGCTCACTTCATGAATTTGTCCGGCGGCCGCATCAAGTACGGTGTTTGGGTTGTCATCTTTACGGTGATTTCTTATCTCATCGGCTTGTTCGGTTTGAAGACCATCATTGTTTCGACCATTCCGGTTCTGATGTTCTTGTATCCGCTCTGCGTGGCGCTTGTGATTCTTTCGTTCTTGCACACCATGATCGGCGGGCGTCGTTGCGTATGGTCCTGGACGATTGGTTTTACGTTCGTGATGGCGCTTTACAACGGACTGCAGACAGCCAAGATTGCCATGGGCGGGCTTGAAGCTATTCTTGCTCAGTGGGTGCCGTTGCACACCTATGGACTCGGTTGGATTCCCTTCGCCGTCGTCGGCTTTGTAATCGGTATGATTCACAAGTCGCTTACGAAGGGACCGGCCCAGCCGTAACTTGCTAAGTTTCGTGATGTCTACACAGGCTGCCTTCAAAAGAGGCGGCCTGTTTTGATTTAGCTGGTATCCGAGGTCGTCAGTGATTTAGTTAACAGGTGCTTGAATATGGAGGTAAAAGGTGAAAAAGTTGACTTATGTTCTGTTTGCTCTTTTAGCAGTTCCGTTGGTTGCCCAGGCAGCAACAACTGATGCTGAGGAACTTGGCCGTTGCATCTACAACAATACGAGTTCCGCGGATAGAGATACGCTCGTGCAGTTCATGTACGTTTCGCTTGGTTCGACCAATGCCGCCAGAAAAGTCCAGTCGATTCCTCAGACCAAGATCAACCAGGTCAACAGCAAGACGAAGGCTCTTGCATCCAAACTGGTGCTCGGTCCTTGTCGCAAGCAGGCTGCTCGTGTTCTGCTGTCTGATCCGAGAAACGGTATGCAGCAGGCTCTTTCCTACACGGTTGAGCGATTGGTGGCAGACAGAATCGCCGAGAGTACATCGGGATGGCTGTCAAGTTTGGGGGGCAGCTCGGAAAACGCAAGTAAAGTGCGAAACGCAATCGAGTTTGGAAGCGCGTTGATGGATGTTTTCAGGAAGTAATACTCCGAGTCCTTGGAGCTTTGAACATAGTGAAAAGTCTTTGCTGGACTGTTGTCAAATGTCTCGTGGTATCTGGATGGTTTGACTCCCATGGTGTCCAAAAATTCAATACCACTTCAAGCAGTAAGTGGTCTGCAGGTTCTGGCCATAATTGATGGATAAATTGATGGATAAATGCAGTCATTTTCAATGACCGAACCATTCTATCCATCAATTTATCCATCAATTCGTCGCGGATTTGGCCGAACGAGAGAGGGCGTCAAAGAATGAAAAATTGACGCAAGTGACTGAATATAAAAGAAAAACCGAACGATCATGAATCGTCCGGCTTTATCTGCTGGCGGAAGGAGAGGGATTCGAACCCTCGATGCCCTAAACGGACATGCCGCCTTTCCAGGGCGGTACAATCAACCACTCTGCCATCCTTCCGCGGTTTCTGTTTTACAGAACAAATTTTGTGTTCTCCTGAATCGGAGAATGCGCATTATGCACATTCTTTTGCGATTGTGCAAGAGATTGACCGCTAATTCAGGGCAGAAAATTTGTTTTGTGTGTCTACGGCTCTGAATCCAAAAGAAAACGCGTTGCCTCTTACAGGCGCTTCGAGATGACGTTGACCAAAAATTGCGCCATTGTGACGTGCCAGAACATTCCGGCAACGGTCGGACAGTAGGTGTCTTGGCTCTTTTCAAGCAGTCCAGCACCAATCCACTGATTGAGCAGGGAGGCGGCGGCACCGTCCACGTCTTTACCGAAAGCGGCGCCGATTTCCTTGAGGTTAAATGGGCCGTTTTCAACGGCACAGGCCACGGTACGTAACAAGTGCCAATTCGCCGTGGGCTTCATTAAGGCAAAGACCGGCTTCTCACCTCGCAGCACCTGTTTTTCCCAGGCGGCAAGATGGCGTTCCTGCATAAATGCGTGTCCGAAAAGTTTGCCGCCCGCTCCGCAACCGAATGCCAGACAATCACAGGCGCCTTTACCCAGCGAGTTGTAGATGTTGTGCTCCTTCGCGGTCCGTCGCCAGTGCGTATTGGAAATTCGTTCCCAATTCGGATCGGCGCTCAGAATGGCGTCTGAGGCGGCAAATCGATCGGCGGCTTGAGCAAGCGTAGCGGCCGGCGGCATCTTTCCCGCTTCGATGCGTTTGGCAAGCGGCGACTTCTGAAAAAGATTCAGTTGGTAGCAGTCAACGCCGTCCAGAGGCAGAGCAGCGGCCGTGCGAACATCGTTTTCCCATACCGATTCGGATTGCATCGGAAAACCGTAGATCAGGTCGATTACCGTCGCAATCTGAGGATACTGTGAGAGAAGATCCAGGCGCTTAAACATTTCTTCTTTGTTGTCCAAGCGCTGCATGGACAGACGAATCTCATCGTTGAATGTTTGTACGCCCAGAGAAACGCGGTTGACACCGCCTATAACAGCAGCATCGAGACGCTCGGATGTCATGTCGTGCATGCGACCTTCGAGCGTGATTTCGCAATCAGCGGCCAGAGGCAGATAAGTGCGAGCGGCCTTCAAGATGCGACTAAGATTGGCGGCGGAGAGTGCACTCGGCGTGCCTCCGCCGAGATAAAGCGCACAGACATCGCCTTCCTGCTGAACCGGGCGGTCTGCCCAAAGCTGCATTTCCTTGATCAGAAGATCCGTGTAGCGATCGGCCAGTTCATCGGTGTAGGCGTTCTGGTAGAACATGCAGTAGAGGCAGCGTGTCGCACAAAACGGCACATGAATGTAGGCAAGCGCCTTTCCTTCTCGCTTGCGATTGGATAGAGAATTAAGTTTGCCGCGTGCCAGTGCCCAGATCATCGGCATACCCATCGGTCCGGCGTGAACAGCTGCTTTAGCACGAAAGGCAGCGTGCAAAGGATCGGCGGCATTGGCGTGGAATGCCTCCTCGCCTTTGAGGCCTACGAAGTGCATCAGACTGTCAAGACCGGATTCAAACGTCAATGCCATAGACTTGCTTCCAATCGAGAATCATTCTCATATTATGGCATTGAGTCGTACGATCTCTGTACGAATTGATCTCAGGCGTGCCAGTTGGAGAACATTTGCCAAAGGAAGGCAACGCCAAGGAGCCAATAGGCGACGCCGGCTACACGATTGATCCAGACGGCGGCGTTGGGCTTCAGTAATGTGCCCGCAGCCCACGAACCCAACCATCCGTACATAGAGTGAATGCCCCAAACCAGAACGGCGTAGTTCAGGGTGAGAATGGTTACTTGCGGCCAATAAGTCAGTGTTTTGTCGATGCACTGCGGAAAAAGGGACAGATAAAAAATGATCAGCGCAGGGTTGCTGATTTGCAGCAGAACACCTTCGATAAAAAGGTTCTTTTTGTTGACGTTCTCAACCGGAGTGTCGGCATACTCTTCGTTTTCAATGTGTGCGAGTCGAATGGCGAAGGGTTTAGCGCGAAACTTCTTGTATCCGAGGTACAACAGAAAAAGGATGCCTAACACGCGAATGGCGCCGTATAGCGTTTCAGACGTCGCGATGACGACGCCTAAACCGGTGACGGAGACGAACCCCACAACAAGCGTGCCGGAAGCGACACCTGCGATGCCCGGTTGAGCCGATTTAAGGCCGTAGCGCATGGAATTGGTAAGCGACATGAGCACCCCTGGGCCAGGGGAGAGGATTGTGGGAATGGCAACGAGAAGAAAGACCCAATACAAATGCGTGTTGATCATACGAGGCCGCGACGGAAAAACGAGTGTTGCAAAGTGACCGCAGGAGGCGAAGTTTAAAAAGTGGAATTAGGTGGCAGCGTGTTAAAGAGATTAGACTCAAACGTTGCCCTGACTAAAGGTAATTGACTTACAACTTTTCGGTTTTGCTGCACCTATGAACCTCAAACCGCTTTTCATCACCGGTCTGTCTTGCGTTGCCGCTTTGGCGGCAAATTCCGCTGTCGCTTCGCCCTTTGTGAGCTCCGGTCTTGCGATTTCTGCTTTCGAAACCGCTCGTACGGTTCGTGAAAGCGCTGATGAACGCATGACGAGGGCTGTCACCGATACCTCTCGCGCCGCCGGCGGTTCAATCTGGCTTGATCTCAAAGCCGCAAGTGACGAGGCGGATACCATGGTCAACAATGCTGGTTTTGAAAACGATCTTGCAGTCGTCAATCTCGGTGCCGATATACGTCTGGGTGAAGCTTTCTTCGGGGTAGTGTACACCTATGCAAGAGCCGATACCGAGAGTCGTGGGGTACCGGATAAAGCAGACGGTGAAGGCGATATTTTCGGTATTTCAGCATTCGGTCAGCGCAACTTCGGTGGTTTGAATCTGGCGCTTTCGGCCGGGTGGATCTATATGTCGGGTGACTCCGACATGGGCGGCATGGCCTACGAAACCAACGCCAATCTTTGGACGTTTGACGCCGCCGCCCGCTACGGCATCGAAATTGGCAACCTCGACCTCGTGCCCTACGCCAAGATCGAATACACGATGTTCCGCCCTCGTCACCACGGCGACTGGAATCTCGACAACGCCAACATCTGGCAGTTCCCGATCGGTCTTAACGCTGCTTATACGTTTGAGTTCGAAAACGGCATGAAGTTGCGTCCGCAGATCGACTTTGCGGTAATCCGTACGGCAGGCGACACCGAAATTGAAGCCTCCGGCGCCGGCGAGCTTTTTGAAGAAACGCTTACCGGCAACCATACGCTCTACCGCGGTATGGTAGGTCTTGCCTGGACGACCGGTAAGGGCACGCTGCACGCTGGCTACCGGTATCTCGGTAGCGAACAGGGGCGTGAATCGCACGCTTTCCAGCTTCAGGCCGATTACGTTTTCTGATTATTGAGCTCTGTTCGGCGCTATGACGACAGTCTTACATCCATGCTTGGACGAAAACGGCAAGCCTGTCGTGGTGGCGCATCCCACGCAGCCGACAAGCCGGGATACGTGGGTTGATTCGCGTTGTAGCGCAACGCTTTCCCGAACGGCAGAGCCTGTTTTGCCGTCAGCTCTCAATGGTCTCGCACTAACCGGCAATCCGGGTATTCCGGATGAGAATCCCTGGTATTGGCGCGATGTCGTGCCCGATGCCGTAAAGGGAGAACCTGACTTCGTTATGCCGCCGGGCTTTCGTGCCACCTCCGGGTGCGTTGTCATTGAACCCGACCGACGCATCTGGATCGTGCATCCCACCAACGAGTTCATGGGGACTAAAGCGACTTTTCCCAAAGGCCGACTTGAGCCGGTGCTTTCGCTTGCGCAAAACGCCGCCAAGGAAACATGGGAAGAGGCCGGGCTCTTGGTCGAACCATTTGCGTTTCTTGTTGATGTGCCGCGCCGCATCGTCGTGACGCGCTATTACCTAGCGCGACGCAAGGCCGGCTCTCCTGCATTGGCCGGGTGGGAATCTCAGGCTGTGTCTCTGATGCCTTTTGAGGACGTAAAGATGTCCCTGAACCGCGAGGGCGACCGTGCAGTGCTGCCCGCGCTTGAAGCGTATCTCAAGACGCTAGTCTGAAGGAATATTTTTCCTAGAAAACAAATGCTTGCAAGGCCATGCACCATAATGGAATGGTAGCAAGGCTCACAAGCACTTCTACGCTCGTAAGATCGCTTACGACAGGGCCGTTGCCACCCATACGCGCTGCCATGATGTAGCAGGAGTTGGCTGTCGGCACCACGGCGTAACACATCAATGCGGCCGTCTGTGTGTTGGCAAGGCCCGCGGCTACGGCTACGGCAAGCGCTACAGCGGGTAGAACAATCAGGCGCTGAATGGTCGACAAGGCAATGAGCTTCTTGTATCGGGCAAAGTCTTCGACGGCCAAACCCGCGCCGATGGCAAGCAGTGCCGTTGCCATTGAAGCGGAACCCAGGGACGAAAAGATCTTTGTGAGGAAGTTAGGTACCTGAAATCCCGTCAAATGCGAAAGGATATTGGCAAAGAGTCCAGCCAGCGTCGAGACGATCAGCGGATTCGTGAAGATCGATTTGACGATGCTACCGATGCTTGTCTTGCCGCCCGTTTTGGCAGCATAAGAGAGATCGGCCACGGCAATGGCGTTTGAAATCGGAACCCAGATGCCGGTGAGAAGTGCCACCAGAGCGAGCGCTTCCTGGCCGTACATGTTTAGCGCCAGAGCAAAACAAATATACGAATTGAAGCGATAGCCCGTCTGGCGCACGGATGCGTCGGTCATAGGATCTGCCGGAGCCATTTTGCTCACGGCCTTGGCCATGAAGACGCCGGTGGCCATTGCAAGCGTTCCGAAAAGCAGAAATTCGGCGGTATCGAGCCCCGTGAGTTTGGCGTGCGCCACGCTATTGAAAAGCAGGGGCGGAAACAGCACCCAGAACACCAACTTTTCGACGCCGTCCCACAGTTCCTTGGCTCCGAACCGTTTGGTGCCTCGAAGGGCATAGCCCAGGGCAATCAGGAGAAAAGGTTCCAGAACGGCGGAAAGAACAGAGAACATGGTAGTCTCGAAAAGGACGGATCCGAAAAGCTAATCCTATGACGATATCAAAATTAACGTCGAGAGGCTTTCGCAGACTTTAAACGAGCTGTCAGCGTATCGAACTCGCGACGCAGTTCTTTGTCATAAAAAGCCTCAAGCTTAGGCGGCTCAAAAGAGAAGATGCTTTCAAGATCCTTTTCCCCCGCTTTAATCACTTCAATCAGCTCTCCACCTACCTTGATGGTGCGAAAGGTATTGCGTGCCAGGGCAAAGTTGAGCCGCATTTCGCGCATGAGCGTATCGAGCGCCACCCAGCGGCTCTTGAGATGATCTTCGTAGAGTTGCGCCAGATTGATGGTGCGTGCGTTGATGTCAAGATTGTTCTGTGCGATTTCCACTGTCTTGGAGGATCGGCGGCTCAGTTCGTCTGCTTCGCGCATCATGGTGTCGGCTTCATCAATGATTTCGCCGAGCTCAAACAGATAGACTGATTCAATCTTTTTCATCGTGCGCTCAATCGCTTCGATGTAAACGCGGTAGCTCATCATCAAAAAGCCCGTATAGGCTTTGATTTGTTCGGGACCGGCGTCGGGGCCTTTGAGCGATTGCGCCAGATTCTTTTCAATGGCCTTTATGTTTTCAGCCACGGCCATGACTTGTGCGAGCTCTGTACCTTCTGCGGAATAGAGGATACCGTCAAGCTGGTCGGGCGTCATGCCGATGCCGTCTTGCTCCAGGCGAGCAAGCGTTTCGGTTTTGATCGTTGTGATGCGTCTCTTGTCTGTCTCGATTGCCTGACGTTCGCGTTCGATGCGGCGAGCCAGAGCCGTGCGCGTCATTTTCAGCGGAGAGAGTGACGTTGATGGCGCGGCAATGCTTGCCAGCTTCCAGGCGTTGATCTGTTCTTGACGTGCGCGGATTCCGTCTTCAATTTTCTGAACGTTTGAAATCAGCGTCAGCACGTCGGAGTGCAGGAATTCCTTCAGGCAGCCGTCAACGATGCGAGTGATTTCAGGATCGCGAAATGTGATGCGCTCAAGAAACGTTTTGTCTGCTTCCAGTCCGGCGCTGTCGTGTTTTTCGAAATAGCCGACGCCTTCGGCCAACTTGGGCGACACACGGCTCCAGAATGCCGCAAATGTCTTGGCGGCAAGCGTATGCGAGGTGAGCAGGATAGCCGCTTCAGCAAAGGCCTTGGCAAAAATCGATTTCATGGAACAGGACTAATGTAGGTAAGGAACTTCAAGCCGACAATGCTAACGCAAAAAAGTTAATTCAAAGTTGAGCTATGCAAATCGGCAAGGCTTTTGAGTTCTTCAGCCGACATGTTCTTGGGTATCAGCGACACCGTCATTTCACAGCTGCAGCAGTCAAAGCGCGCAAGAAGACGTGTGCCGCCTGAGGCGGTCAAAACCAGAGGCTGAGGCTTCATGCGTCCACCGTTCATACGCTTGAATTTCTCCTTTTTGATCGGATCTTTGCCGTACTGCTTTGGGCATAGGCCAAGCGTGTGGCGCACACAATGGCGGCATTGCATCAAGGCGACCGAAAGCAGATCGGGTGTGTTGCCAGTTTGAAGAAGTGTCTCAAACGCTTTGTTGATGTGTCTCGCACCGTGTTCCTTGTAAAACGTTATGGTTCGGCTGTTGGCTGCGTTGGCGCGGAAGTCCAGCAGTTTGCCCTCGAATGGCTCATTTGGAGAGGACGTTGCGGGAAGTCGACCGAAGCGCGGATGCGTTTCGCAAATGGCGCGCGCAAGCTTATCAAGACAGTCGCGGCGCAGACCATTCACTACGGAAACAGGGACGAAGGGAATGTCGGGACCGCCCGAGGCTATAACGGTAATGTCGGTTATCTGAAAGACGGTGCCGCCGGCTTTCGAAAGAGAAGCCTTGAGCTTGTCAAGCGCTTGAAGATTGCGGGCAGGCTGTACGGGACCGTCAAGACGAACCGTTGCGGAAAGTTCAAGCGTTTTGCCGGTCAGTTCCAGCGCATTGTTGCGAACCACGAGTTCCAGAGTGGCCGGAATCGTACGCTCAGCACTTTCCTGCGCGAGAAGCTTTTCAAAGCGATGGTCTTTGTTGCGATTGATGACCACGCCCGGCAAGAGTCCCGGATGACGCTTGAGGGGTTCGTGCAGAGAAATGCGAACCAGACCGGGACGCAGCTGTTCGGCGCGATTGACGCGAAGGCCTTCGAGTTCTTCCTCGGGCGTCAGATACACCAGACCGTCGCCGTTGGAGATATCAGCCTTGGTGGCAATGTCAACGGTAGAACCGCCGACAGCAACCACTTTGCCCACGGTTTCTCCTGTGCTTTTGGGCGTGTCGAGAGCCGCGATCTGCGGACGCCGACCGTTAACAAAGTAGTCTGTGGCTCCTCGTCGGAAGGTTTTCTCCGGATCCGGTTCAAAGGTAAAGGACGAGACTCCGACGGAAGCTCGTTCCCAGCCTTCCGTCGCATGTTTTTCAAGAAGCGCGTCAATTTCGCGGCGGAAGTAGGCGGTGAGATTCTTGACGTATTCGGGGCCTTTGAGGCGGCCTTCAATCTTGAAGCTTGAAACGCCCGCTGCGACAAGCTTCTCAAGATTGGCCGATTGATCATTATCCTTGAGACTCAGGACATGTTTGGCGCGCGCGATTGCTCGGCCCGAGAGGTCGGTGACATCGTAGGGCAGGCGACAAGGCTGAGAGCATTGACCGCGATTGGCCGAACGTCCTGTGAGGGCTGCCGAAAGATAGCATTTGCCAGAGTAGCTCACGCATAGGGCGCCTGCGATGAAAAACTCGATGCGGGCGCGAGGCATCGCCTTGCGGATGGCCGCGATTTCGTCGAGCGTCAGTTCGCGGGCCGGCACGATCTGTGCGAACCCCAGACTGTCGAGAAAGGCCGCTTTTTCAGGCGTGCGGATGTCGCATTGGGTGGACGCGTGAATTTCGATGTCGGGAAGCTGTCCCTTGAGCAGCCCCAGATCCTGCACGATCAAGGCATCGACTCCGGCCTCTTTGGCCTTCCAGGCGGCATCGACTGCTTGATCGAACTCGTTGTCGTAGATGAGCGTATTGAGCGTCATGTAGACGCGGGCGCGGTACTGATGCGCAAACTCGGCGATGCGAGCGATATCCTCAAAGGAGTTGCCTGCGGCCTGCCGTGCACCGAACGCCGGTCCTCCAATGTAGACGGCGTCGGCACCGTGCAAGACCGCGGCACGAGCCGTTTCAAGGTCTCGTGCGGGGGAAAGGAGTTCAAGCGGAGCAAAGGGACGCATGGACGGAGTGCGTTCGAGCATTGATTATTTGGCGCTCTGCACGCGCAAGCGCTGTTCGCTCTTCGCTTTGGTGCTGCGAATCGGAGCGCGCATGAGCGGTTCTGGCTGGACGCACTTTTCAATGGCGAGGAACTTCGAGAGTTCCTCGTCGCCCGCGTTGCTTGCGGCATCGGCAGGAGACTGGCCTTTATCGTTGCAAAGATCGCGGTAGGAGCCTGCGCGCAGAAGCGTCATCACGACCTCGCGAGAGGGCTTGCGGGCGGCCATGTAAAGCGGCGTGATGCCCGAGTAGGTCTGTACGTTGACGCGAGCACCTTTTTCAAGCAGGAGCTTGACGATTTCGTTGTGACCTTCGGCTGCGGCATAGTGAAGGGGAGTCCAGCCGCCGATGCGATTCACCGATGCGCCTTCGGCAAGGAGCCGCTGTACGAGTTCCATATTGCCCTTGAATGCGGCAAGCATCAGAGCCGTTTCGCCATATTCGCTTGCCGTGTCGACTTCAATGCCTTTGGCAGACAACAGCGCATCGACCACCGTGTACGAGTCCATGCGGATGGCGCGCACGAGAGCCGGATCGCCGCCGTTGACGATCGTATTGGGGCTGATGCCCTGAGAGAGCATATAGAGCACGACATCGGCGCGGTCGCGGTCCACGGCGCCCGCAAAGTTAGCCCAGTTTTCTTCAGGACCGGCCATTTTGACGGGACCGGAAGCGGCCGTTGCCGCACGATCGCCGGTGGCAGTTTGGTTGGAGGCGCAGCCAGCGAGCAGGCCGAGCGAAATCAGACACGTGCAAATCAGGGAAGCAGTTTTCATCATCTCAATTTAATCCAAAAAAATTCTTGGCCGTGTCGGTTGTAACAGCGGCAGCGTAATCCGGTTCGACATTCTTAACGAAAGCAAGCATCTTGGCCACTTCAGCGACATAGGCGGGTTCACAGCGTTTGCCGCGATAGGGGACCGGAGCCATGTAGGGACAGTCGGTCTCGATCATCAGACGATCAAGCGGCAGGGCAGAGGCGATTTCTCGTAGGGCTGCGGCATTTTTAAACGTGAGCACGCCCGTAAAAGAGACGAGTCCGCCGAGATCAATCGCACGTTTGGCATCCTCAAGGCTTCCTCCGAAGCAGTGCATCACAAAGCCCACGGAACCCGCGTCGTGAGAGGCCAAAATGTCGAGGGCATCGCTTTCGGCTTCGCGCGCATGCACTACCAGGGGCTTGTTGAGCATTCGCGCAGCTTCAATATGCCGCACGAAGCGCTCTTTCTGCCAGGTCAAGTCGCCCTTGCACCAGTGGTAGTCAAGCCCCGTTTCTCCGACGGCAAGAATTCGCGGATCGCGGCATATTGACACAATCTCTTCCGTACTGCATTCGCGTCGGTCTTCATATTCGGGATGAAGGGCCCAGGCGCCGTACAAAAAGTCCGGCGCCAAGTCCAAAACGGTGAAGAGGTCCTTTTCCTCACCGTAGTCGCAAGCAACGACGAGTGCGCCTTCCAGCCCCGCCTCGCGCATGCGGGTAATCACCTCAGCGCGGTCGGCATCGAACTCGCGGGCGTTGATGTGCGAGTGAGAATCAAACAAGCGCATGACGACTCACTGCTGCGGACTCAGGCGCCGTGGCCCTTGTAAAGTTCTTCGATTTCGGCGGCATAACGCTCGGCAATCTGACGGCGGCGCAGCTTCATCGTGGTGGTGAGAAGGCCGTTTTCGGTCGTCCAGTTGTCGGGCAACACGGCTACGTTGCGCGGCTGCCCGTAACGCGGGAAGAACTTCGTGGCGCTGCGCACGCGTTTGAGAATGGTGTTGCGCACTTCTCGGCTGCCGCGGGTGGACGGATCGTCCGGATTGACCTGCAGATCGGCGCACAGGGCGCGCCAGCGTTCGTTGTTGAGCACCACCAGAGCGGCCACATACGGACGGTTTTCGCCGACCACCATGACCTGGTCGAACAGGGGATCTTCGAGAATCGCAAATTCGAGGTCAACGGGGCTCACTTTTTCGCCCACGCTCGTGACGATGATTTCCTTAATGCGCCCCTTGATGCGGATGCGTCCGCCGTCGCTCAAATCGGCCTGATCACCCGTACGCAACCAACCGTCTTCGGTAAAAGCTCGGCGGGTGTCTTCCTCGCGGTTCCAGTAGCCCTTCATGACCTGAGGACCGCGAACCTGCAGTTCGTCCAGTTCACCCAGGCGCGCTTCAATGCCGATCAGAGGTTTGCCGACTGTGGAGGGATGGTTTCCCTTGACTTCGCACATGGAAATCACCGGAGACGATTCGGTCAAGCCGTAAGCCTGGCGGATCGGAGCGCCCATGCCGCAGAAAAATTTCGCGACGTGCAGGTTAAGGGCGGCACCGCCCGCCATCAACACGTTGATGCGGTTGCCGAAGACGCCCTTAACCGGATCGGCGATCTTGCGCTTGAGGTAGGGCCACATGATGAAGTCAAGGCACTCGCGGGCAGTATGTTCGACAGGCAGCCCGTTTTCCTTGCAGAACCGGCGCCAGCCGACTTCCGCTGCCCAGTCGAAGAAGTAGCCCTTCTTCTTGGTCATCTTGCGGCGCACCATCAGGATCTGATTGTGGATGCGCTCAAAGACACGCGGCACCGAGCACATATTGGTCGGGTTAATCGCGTGCAAATCATCGGTGATGTGCGCCACGCCTCGGGAGAATGCGAGAAGCGCACCGGTGGCAAGCGCGTGGTAGTAGGCAGCACTTCGCTCGAACGAGTGCGACAGCGGCAGATACGATAGGAACACATCGTTTTCATCGATCGGCATGTAGCGGGAAATCTGCTGCACGTTGCTCACCACGTTGCGGTGTGTGAGCATCACTCCCTTGGGACGACCCGTGGTGCCGGAGGTATACACGAGCGCGGCCAGATCATCGGCATCGGGACCGGCAGGCAGTTCGGTCACATCGTTTCCGGTGGCTAGCCATTCTTCAACGCCGCAGTACGGAATGTGACCGAGGCTTACGCCTTCGTCGGTTTCGCCGGTAAGAACGACCTGGCGCAGGTTGGGCAAATCGACGCCCGCCGTGGCAAGAGAATTCCAGCGAGCGAAGTTGACCGTGACGAGAAATTCGGCGCCGCTGTCGTTGAGAATGTAATTGGAGTTGCCGGCTGTGTCGGTGGCGTGCAGCGGCACGGGAACCAATGCGTTGCAAAGGGCGGCCATGTCGAACGTCAGTGCGTCGACGCTGTTGGGCAGAAGCATGGCCACTCGCGCGCCGCGCTGCAGGCCCATCTTCGCAAAGGCCTTGCGCCAGCGCATCACCCGTTCGGAGAATTGACGCCAGGTGATACCCACCCATTCGTTGGTGCGGTGTTCAAACCACTTGTAGGCTTCACGGTCGGCATAGACGCGCACCGTGCGCTCAAGCATTTCGGGAATCGTTTTGAATTGGTCGATAAATCGGGAGGACAAAATCGCGGCTCCGGCTTTATTGGTAGTGTTCGGATAACCCGCTTATTGTAAATTTTCTCGACCTTCTTCGGTGGGCTTCAAAAACGTCTATTTCGCCAAAAGCGCTCTAATTTGCAAGCGCACGTTACCGAGATCGGGATTGACCAGGATCGACAGGTTTTCGAAGAGTTCGTCGCCTTCGAGATCCCACCATTTCCACTGCAGCAAAAGCGAGATGAGTTCGTCGTCGAAACGTTTCTTGATGAAGTGCGCCGGATTGCCTCCGACGACGCTGTAGGGTTCGACGTCTTTGGTCACAACCGAATAGGCGGCCACGATGGCACCATTCCCGATTGTGACGCCCGGCATGATGACGCTTTCGCGACCGATCCATACGTCGTTACCGACGACGATGTCGCCCATGCGCGGTAACTCGCTTAAATGATCCGGAGTTACTTCGTGCCAGGCCTTGCCCATGACGTTGAACGGATAGGTCGACACGCTCGAGAGGCGATGATTGGCCGCACCCATGATGAAAGTCGTGCCGTGCGCGATTTGACAGAATTTGCCGATGACAAGCTTGTCGCCGAAGATCGGATAGTTGAAAAGAACTTGCGTTTTTTCAAAGTTCTCCGGATGTTCCGGGCTGTCGTAGTAGGTATAGTCGCCTACAAAAATATTGGGTGCCGATACGATATTTTTCAGAAAGACGGATGTTTTGTATTCGTTCGGAAAAACAACGTTCGGATCCGGATTCTTCGGTTGGGTCACGGCCTTCCCCCGTTCAGGTCCAGCTTTCAATAAACCAGTCGCCGGCGACAGCGAAAGTGCCGACGTTAATCTTGTACGGAGCCGCCTGAGCCACGATGGGTTTGGCGTGGTAGGCAAAACCAAAGCCTGCGGCACCGATCATTTCCAAATCGTTGGCGCCGTCGCCGCCAGCGATGCACTGGAGGAGTGAGGCGCCGTTAACCTGCGCGATTACTTCCATGGTACGGCGTTTTCCTGCGCGGTCGAGCACCCTACCGCCGGCCGGGCCCGTGGTCTCGCCGGTGAGTTTGTCGTCCTTAATGACCAGACGATTGCAAACGAAGCCGGACATGCCGTAGTCTCGCGCGACGATTTCGGCAAATTGCGTAAAGCCGCCCGAGGCGATGTACGTCTTGACACCAAACGAGTGGAAAAGGGCAAGCGTTTCTTTGGCTCCAGGAGTCGGACGGATGAGAGCGGCTGCTTTATCGATGATTGACGAAGGTGCTCCGGCCAGAAGCTTGACGCGTTCGCGCAGGCTGTGTTCGAAATCAAGTTCGCCGCGCATTGACCGCTCCGTGATTTCCGCAACCTGATCTTTGACGTCATAGAGCGCCGCCAATTCGTCAATGCATTCGTTTCCGATCAGGGTGCTGTCCATGTCAAAAAAGGCGCATCGGAAGTCGCGAAGAGTCAGTCCGGCCGGCACAAAAGCGGTGTCGCACGTCGCTATGCCGCTTAAAACATCTCGACGAATCATTTCACACACATGTTTTTCGAGGCCGCACAGTCGTAAACGGTTTTCTTCGCAAAGCATTTTGGCTGCGGGAGCAAAAGTGGAAAGCGAATTGGCAAGGGAGGCCGAGATCGGGCCGGATATCACCAGATCGAAGAGGCTGGAAGCTGTATTCATGTCTAAAAGGAACTGAAGGAAAGGGGACGGCAAAGGTTACGCCCAGGTCATTTGATGCCGGCATCATGCCGCAAATATATTTGTTTTGCACGCTTTTCAGCTCTTTTTTGCCTTTGTCATCGTTTTGTTATCAGGCTGTCAAGGAGCTGTCTTAAAAGTGCCATCAAGCTGTCAGATTGGACCCCGACAATGTGCGCCATCACAACGGGAGTTATTGCGGCACGGGGAACAAATACTGCCGCTCACTCGGTTGTGAAATCACGCGGCGCCTGATTTGTGGAATTGAAGCGGCGCCGGCCATTGACTGACATATTGATTGAAGAGATGAACCCTAAGAATTTCGCCAAAGCCGGCCTCGTCGCCGCCCTTGTCGTTGCTGCCAACGCATCCGTAGCCGGTCCGGACAACATGGTTGTTGCTGTGCAGCAGTTGCCTGTGATCGTTGAGCCTCAAGGCATCAACAACAATGCACTCGATCGCGTGGCTTACTCCATTTACGAGACTCTGATTCGCGCCGACCTGAAGACCGGCGAACTTTTTCCGGGTCTGGCAGAGAGCTGGAAGCGAGTTTCGCCCGAGAGCGTTGAATTTAAGCTGCGCAAGGGAGTCAAGTTTCACGACGGCACTGACTTTACGGCTGACGACGTTGTCTTTACCTTCGGCCAAGAGCGTTTTATGGCAAAGGACGCTCCGGGGCGTGCCGCAGCTGTCGAATTCCTGGGTGGTCTCAAAAGCGTTGAAAAAATCGACGACTACACTGTTCGCGTCACGATGCAGCAGGCTGATCCTCTGATCGAGCGCCGTTTTGCAGCACGTATGTCGGAAATCATCAGCAAAGACGGCTGGATGAAAGCCGGCGGCTGGGACAACTGGATTAAGAATCCGATCGGCACCGGTCCGTACCGTATCACCAGCTTTAAGGTTGGCAACCGTCTGGCCCTTGAACGATTCGACGGCTACTGGGGCGATAAGGCTCCCGCTGCCAAGCTTACGTTCGTCGAAGTGCCGGAATTGTCTTCTCGTGTTGCCGGTCTTCGCTCGGGTGAATTTGATCTCATTACCGAAGTGCCGCCCGATCAGATCAAGCCTCTGAGCAAGGATGGCAAGATTGATGTTGTAGGTGGTGCAATTGACAACATCTATGCGCTCGTGTTTGACGCTAAGTCCAATCCGGTGATGGCCAATCCGAAATTGCGTCAGGGCATCATGCACGCCATTGATCGTGACCTTCTCGTGCAGGCTCTCTTTGCGGGCAAGACGACGCCCGCCAATAGTTTCCAATCGAAGACCTTTGGCGAGATGTATTTGCCGGAATTTGAAACCAAAAAATTCGATCTTCAGAAAGCACGCGAACTCATCAAGGCTTCCGGTTACAAGGGCGAGCAGATTGTCTGGCGCATCCAACCTGCTTACTACACGCTTGAAATGACCGTGAGCCAGGCTGTGGCGTCCATGCTCAAGCAGGCCGGGCTCAACATTCGCCTTGACGTCAAGGAAAACTGGACGCAAGTTGAAGCCGCCGGCAAGGATCGCATGATCAACAACGCGAGCTTTTCAGCTTACTTCCCGGATCCAGCCAGCCAGTTGTGGCGGCGCATGAAGCCGGGCAGCTTCTGGGAAGCCGAAGGATACTTCCCGGCTTCTGACGAATACAAGCGCATCTGCGAATTGGGCAAGGAACTTGATTCGAGTGTTGATCCGGTCCGTCGCAAGGCGGTTTGGGGCGAGATGCTCAAGCTCTTTGACGCCAATCCCTATGCTGTTCCGCTTTATTCCCTGCCGATGATCTACGCCAAGCAGAAAAACGTGGTCTGGGAACCTGGTACGCAAGGTTCGCTCGATCTGAGCGCCCGCGGTCTCAGCTTCAAGTAAATCGTCTGCAAGAGGCTGCGGGGGGGGTGTCCCCCGTAGCCTTGCTTTATTTTCAAATCAACCGAAGACATCTATGACAGAACCTCACAGGAATCCGGAACAAACATTGCTTTCGATTCGCGGCCTTCGTATCTCCTTCGGCAACACCGAAGTGCTCCACGGCGTTGATCTTGAAATCCGACGCGGCGAAGTGCTCACCCTTATCGGCGAATCGGGTTCCGGCAAATCGGTGCTTGCCCGATCCATTCTGGGCTTGGCCGGAAAAAATGCCCGCACGACGGGCGTAATCGAATTCAACGGTACGAACCTTCTGGATCTGACCGACGCAGAGATGCATAAAATGCGCGGTGCCGACATCGGTATCATCGTGCAGGACGCGATGGCTGCCTTAAATCCGATGCGTACCATCGGTTATCAGCTTTGCGAAACAATCGTCTATCGTCATCCGGACTATCGAGACAATCCTCACAACAAAACGACGCTGATGGCAAGCGAAGAAGTTAAAAAGCTTGCCGTTGATTATCTCAAGCGCGTCGGTATTACGGCTCCTTCCGAGCGGATGCGCAGTTATGCGCATCAGCTTTCCGGCGGTATGCGCCAGCGCGTGATGATAGCCTTGGCTTTGATCGGCGCACCGGAACTGTTGATTGCCGACGAACCCACCACAGCTCTTGACGTGGTGGTGCAGCGTGAAATCCTCAAGGAACTGCGAGAGATCGTCAAAAGCGAATCAATGAGCATGTTACTTGTGACGCACGATCTGCATCTGGCTCGCGACGTTGCCGATCGTGTGAGCGTCATGTATGCGGGCTATATCCTCGAAACCGGTCCCGTTCCCCGTGTGCTACCCAATCCTGCGCACCCATACACAGAGGGTCTGCTCGACGCCATGCCGGACATGGAAAGCGAAAAGGGGACGCTGCAGCCGATCAAGGGGGAAATTCCGCCGCCCGACAAGCTCGGTCACGGCTGCCCATTTGCCGGTCGATGCCCATTGACGCGTGTGCAATGTCGCATGACGCTTCCCGCGATGCAGCCCGTTGAAGAGGGCTGGCAGTCGCGCTGCATGGAAGCACAATGCCACGCTGCCCAACTTGACGAAGCTTTCAAGGCACAGGAACAAAAGCGCGATCAGGCCGTGGTGAAGAATCTCGATAAAGTGCAGAAAATCGTTCAGGTTGTCGAAGAAAGTCAAGAGGCTCAAGGTGAGCTTCCGGTGAAGAAAGCTATCGACGAAGTCGATCACGAGGACGATTCGCCTCTTGTTGAGGCCTCGATCGCCAAACACTGCTATTACACTCGAAAGGGCTTTTTCGGTCGCTAGACGCCGTGGAACGTGCTCGAGGATATTGAACTCACGATCAAGCGCGGCGAAGTGCTCGGTCTCGTGGGCGAGTCGGGCTGTGGCAAGTCCTCGCTGGCGCGCCTTCTTCTGGGACTGATGCGTCCGACTTCGGGACGTGTAACTTTTGATGGTGAACTCTACCCAGAACCGAGAACGCGTCAGTGGCGTGCTCAGCGTCCGTTGGCACAGATGATCTATCAGGATCCGTTTTCCTGTTTTGACGAACGACTGAGCATCGTCGAGCAAGTTGCCGAGCCCCTGATGATTCACAAAGGCATGACTCAGGCCGAAGCCCAAACGGTAGCGCTGCGTTTTCTCAAGGCTTCGGGGCTGCCCGAACACCATGCCGTCAAGCGGCCTGGTGTTATGTCGGGCGGACAACTTCAGAGAGCGGCCATTGCACGAGCCATTGCCCTTGAACCCAAGCTTTTGGTCTGCGACGAACCGGTCGCCTCGCTTGACGTTTCAATTCAAGCACAGGTGCTCGAGCTTCTCAACAATCTCCGACGAGCCACCGATATGTCGATGCTCTTTGTCTCGCACAACTTAAACGTCGTGCGTTACATCTGCGATCGTGTGATGGTGATGTATCTCGGCCGCATTGTAGAAACGGGCAGTGTTGAAGAAGTTTTCCGCCGTCCGGTGCATCCGTATACAAGACTGCTGACAGCCTGCACGCCGGGTGCCAACGGTCAGGTTGTTAACTTCTATCCGAAGGGCGCCATGCCAAGTCCCATGAATCGCCCGAAAGGCTGCGTGTTTGCCAATCGTTGCCCATTGGCCGGTGCGCGCTGTCAGTCTGAAGTTCCGCCGCTGCAAGAAGTGCTTCCGGGACGTTGTGCGGCGTGCTTTGAAGCCGAAAAGGCCATGCACATTGATGATCTGTATCTTTCTTCCATAGCTCGGGATGCCGACAAAGCACAGTGTCCCGGCGAGAGCATAGAGGAGGCCGCATAAATGGCTGCACTCGTTTTTCGAATCTTGGGACGTGCCGTTCTGACGTTGCTTTTGCTGACTGCTTGCGTGTTTTTCGTCCTGCATCTGACGGGTGATCCCGCTCGTCTGATGCTCGGCAGCGATGCTTCGGCGGAAGCCATTGCGGCCTTTCGTCATCAATGGGGTTTGGATAAGCCTCTGTGGGAACAGTTCGGAATCTATCTTCTAAACGCCCTAAGTCTAGACATGGGCAAGAGCTACGCTACCGGCCTTCCGGTGAAGGATGTCTTTTTGCAGGCGCTGGGGCCCACGCTTGACCTGATGATTCCGACGGCCATTGTCACGCTTCTGATCGGCATTCCGGCCGGAGTCTTTGCCGCCCTGCGTCGCAATACGACGGCAGATCGAGCCATGATGGTGGCTTCTGTCATGGGCTACGCCGTTCCGAACTTCTTCATGGGCATTTTGCTTCTGCTTGTTTTTTCGATCTGGCTCGGTTGGCTACCCTCATACGGCAACGCAACTGCAGCTCACTACATCATGCCGATCATCACGATGGCAACTACCGAAGCGGCGATTTTCTCGCGTTACGCCCGTAGCGCAATGATTGAATCGATGCGTCTGCCGAGTGTGAAAGCCGCCATGATGCGCGGTCTGCCCCGCACCCGCATCATTTGGCTGCATGCGCTGCCCAACGCCATGCTCTCGATTCTGACCATTTTGGGTTTTTTCCTGGGTACGCTCGTGGCGGGCGCCGTGATCACCGAAACGGTGTTCTCGTGGCCGGGCGTGGGCAAGCTTTTGGTGCAGTCCGTCGCCAACCGTGACATTCCGGTTGTGCAGATGATTGTTCTTGCTACCGGAGCTTCGCTCATCGCTGCCAATCTTCTGATGGATCTTCTCGCGCTCGTTTTCAATCCGCGACTGAGAAAAGGCAACTAAACAACACGTACGAATGCTATGACTACCGCAACAGCTACAACAACGATATCGGCGTGGGCGGCCAACCGTCCGTCCCCGTTGGCGGCAACCGCAGCGCTCATTTTGGCGATTCTCTTTACCGGCGGACTGCTTGCTCCATGGATTGCGCCCTACGGTCTCGAGGACATGGATTTGATGGCGCGTCTGGTGGCGCCCTTTACGTCTTCTGCTCACATTTTGGGTACAGACGAACTCGGACGCGACATTCTGACGCGTCTTCTCTACTCCTTACGTCTGTCTTTCGTGCTTGCCGTCTGCGGCACGCTGATCGGAGCGATTCTTGGCACGGCTCTGGGCTTTCTGGCCGCCCGTTTTGGAGGTGTAGTCGACGATCTTGTCAATGTCGGCGTTGATTTTACGGCTTCGCTTCCGTTCATTATCTTGGCTCTGACAATCCTTGCCTTCCTGGGTACAGACGTCAAAGTGATCATTGTGATCATGGCTTTTTACGGCTGGGATCGTTATGCAAAGCTTTCACGCAACCTGGCTCGTTCGGCCTATACGGAAGGCTACGCCGGAGCCTTGGAAGGTTTGGGACTGCCCACGCGCCGTATTCTCTTGAAGCACATTTTGCCGAATATCGCCAGTGCCCTTGTTGTGAACATGACGCTTAACTTCCCCGGCATGATTCTGCTCGAAACGAGTCTGTCCTTTCTGGGTGTAGGCGTTCAGCCTCCTATGAGTTCCCTGGGTACCATGCTCGGATTCGGTCGAGACTATCTCACCACCGCTTGGTGGATTGCCGTGGTGCCCGGCGTGGCGATTGTGATTTCGACGCTTTCCATGTCCGTGTTGGGTGACTGGGTACAGCAAAAGCTTGAACCGCAGTCCCGTTGATGATCAATGTGATATCGATTGATGCAAATGACAGATAAAAATATCTCTCCCTGCAAGTTTCTTTTGGTGGGGTTTGACGGCCTTCGTCCGTGCGACATTACGCCCGATGTGATGCCCAACTTGGCCCGCTTTCGAGACGAAAACCATACTTGGGAGAATTATCTCGCAAGCTTTCCTACCGAGACTTACGTCAATCATCCGGTGATTTTTTCAGGATTTCGCCCCAACGCTCATGGACTGATTGCCAACAGTTTCTTCTGCCCTGATCTTAAGGGCAAAGCGCAGCTTTTCTGTGGCTGGGATACTGACAGTGTGACGGCGCAGGACAAAGCGCGTCCCGAGGGTCTCTACGCTGTGCCTGATATGGCTGAACTGCTCGCTCAAAAGGGTAAGACCATGCGAGTGCTGTGCGCTAATTCAGCCGGCAGCACCCGTCTCCAGAATATGCACGCCGATCGTTATCCGGGACACTTGAACGCTTGCATTCATGCTCTGGAACAGGCCATTCCTGTTGAGGAACGCAACCGATTGCTTGTGTCCAGTCCGGCCAAGATGCCGCTAACTTTTCCGGACTTTGCCGCACAGTCGGAAATGCTCGAGATTCTTTTCCGAGACGAACTGAACAAAGGCGCGCAGTCGCTTGCCGACATGACGGTGTTTTGGATCGGAGAGCCTGACCATTCAAGTCACGAGATCGGTCTGAAAAGCGAACTTACGGAGCGTGCGCGCACGCATGCCGACAAGCTGTTCGGCCGCATTTACGACTGGTGGATCAAAGAAGGGCGCAATCAAAATGTGCAACTTGTGACGATGTCGGATCACGGTCACGGTGAAATTGCAGGGCATGTCGACTTTGCGGCAATTCTTCGGAAAGCCGGCCGAACGGTCGTCACCGACCAAGAAATTCTGGAAGGGGCCGATGCGAACCAAGCTGAAATGGTTTTGGTAGGGGACTACACTGCAGGCCTCTGGGTTAAGGACGCAAATGTGGAAAATCTCACGCAGATCGCTCAGATTCTCACGTCTGATCCCGGTGTTGGGTTGGTGTTCTCACAACCCAACGAACAGTACCGAGACGCTGTTGCCGGACGCGTGCCGGGCACCCTTTCCGAAGCGCTTGTTTTCAGTGAAAACGAGCGAGGCCCCGATCTGCGCATCGTGGGACGCGGTGACAACAGCACGGGCCGCATATTAAGTGGAGGACACTATGACCTGGGATCGGGCAACCACGGTGGACTTACCCCGGCAGAACTGCATGCGCATCTGACATGCGCAGGTTTGGCTTTCACTCCGACTGCACGTCGCCACAAAGCACCCGCCGGTCACGATGATTTGGCCAAGACCATGCTGACACTGATGGGAGCGGAGGCCGACCATTCGCCCGCACGACTTCTTGACGAAGCACTCAAGGATGACGTCGACGAGTCCTACGGCGTCTTTACTCTGCGGCTGTCGCAAGGCGAGCTTAGTATGACGATTGAGCATGCGCACTATGCGGGTCGACGTTATGTGTTGAGCGGAGAGAGAGAAGACGGGTCGTTGCCGGCCTGCAACACAGCCGGTTAAGTGTCACTGAAAGTCAAGCGTCAAGATGCAGGTCGTCTTGACGCTTTCCAAGCGTGCGCCCAATAGTACACACGTGTATAAGTTGCTGTTTAGATCGCTTGCTCAAGGATATACGGCTGGTGCTGCGAGACGATTGGCAAAAACTCGACAATCGGGAGGCTCTCGGATTTTGCAAGTTGTCGAAAGCTCACCAATATTTTCCAGAGAGACGCTCGTTGCCACGTTAGACTTAAAAAAGGTCGGGACAAGCTCGCAAAACCACAGCGGACGTAATCATGACGTTGTGCTCTGTCGGGATGTTGCAAACCGTTTGTAGTGTCACTCGGTACTGTAAATGCACGAAGAGAAAGTAAAGCAAGCGCAAGAAAAGACTGCAATAGGCAGGCACGCTTTCATCCGGATTTCTGAAATTTCCGAAGAAGACAAGGCCAAGTTTCTGCCATTGCTCCTATTGGGCGATGAGTCAGAAGCAATGATCAAACGCTACATCCACCGTGGGCGGTTGTTTGCGCTGTACGAACATAACAATGCGGCCTCAGATCTTCGTGCGGTGTGTGTGCTCACGAACGAAGGAGACGGACTTTTCGAGATAAAGAACCTTGCCGTGGCTCCGGAACATCAGCGCTGTGGTTTCGGTCGCCGAATGGTCTTCTTCGTTGTTGATCTCTGTCGTCAGGCGGGTGCAAAGACACTTTTCGTCGGCACTGGGCGCGATACCCAAGTCGTGTCCTTTTACGAAAAATGCGGCTTTGCGAAGTCGCATATCGTAGACGGCTTCTTTGAAGCCAATTACGACCATCCGATTATCGAAGACGGCATCTGTCTCAAAGACATGCAGTATTTACGGATTGACTTTTGATCCTCTTGTTAAGCATTTTGTTTTTCGAGCAAAGATTCGAGTGTGTCAAATAGAGCTTCCGGCACTTTGTATCTGTACTTTTTCCTAAGATTCAGCGAAACGCGTCCGGCCTGAATTGCCGTAGCAACCAACACGTCCAGATCTTTTTGCACGACGTCAAACGAGTCGTTCAGAACATGGTAAATCCTGTCGTAAGTTTCCAGAAAACGAATTTCCTCCGGCAGATAGGTGCTGACGGCTTCCTTAACCATTTCGTAAAGAAACTCGCATTGCCTTGTAGCATCCCAGTAACGGTAGACATCGGCGGTACCGTGGAATTGAAAGTCGTACTGGCCGTCATCAATCTGCACTGTTTCCCAGAGTTCTCGGCAAGGTGCCGAGAAGGTCTCTAAGGCCTGTAAATAGTCGCGTTCGTGTTGCAACATGGCGGCGGATATGGGAAGAATGTGACCGTTAGGTAATACGCCGCTGCGAATCAATTGCTGATGCACCAGAAAACGACTCAGACGGCCGTTGCCGTCCATGAACGGATGAAGATAGACAAAACCGAACGAAGCTGTCCCGGCAGCAACCAGTGGATTGGTATCGCCCGGTGCTTCGGCGATCATTCTAAGAAGTCCCGACATCAAGTCATCAAGTGTTTCGGGCGGCGGCGGAACGTAGGTGATGCGTCGAAACCCTGCCCCCGTTGTGTTGGCAAGCCAGTTTTGCTCGGTACGGTAACTGACGGCCTGACTATAAACGGTCGAAACGATCCGATTCTGAATCTCGCAAAGAGAGTCTTCGTCTAAACGATCAAAGGCACCTGCGTTCTTTAGGAGAGCGACGAAACGCTCAGCTTTGCTGCCGTTGGGCGCCTCTTTTTCGATCTCGAAGGAACTGCGCGTTTCACTTAGGTAAGCCCAGTCTGCGGCGCGCTGCAGCAATTGGGACGGTATTGATGAGAGGTGCCGATTGAGTTCGGCGAACACAGATTCGGTGTTTTTATCGGTGAGTTTTTCCGTTTTACGTACGATCGGGCAATAGGTGAGGTTCCCAAGACCGTTGAAAATGAGGCGCCAACGTGGAATTTGACGCTTGGGACCGGTGAAGTAGAGGCTGTCGTCAAAAAAATCGACGTAATTGCCGCACGGACGTTCGTAATCAAGCTGATTCTGCGTGAACTCTTCCCAGAGCCAACCAATTTTTCGATAGATGGCGCTGCTCGGTTTATTGTCTAGAGACTGTTGCAAAAGTGCGGAATCCAGCTTCGGCAGCACCTGAGAAAGAATCTCGAGGTTGATGCCTTCGTGCTTGAGCGCAAAGACAAGGTGAGCCATCAAATCGTTTTTGTCGGGCGCCATGCGTGGCGGCACGAAAAGATGCGAATCGGCGCGCACGAGCTTGTTGACGCCGGAATTGACAACGGCTTCGTTGCTGAGCGAAAGAGCGGTTGTTCGAAATGTGTCTCTGAGGTAACTGTACCCGCAATACATGAGAAACCTGTCCGAAGGACGTTGAAACGCCGATTTTGTAGATGTGGCGATTCCGATCGCAAAATTAATAGAGTTATCGCAGATTTTATATAAAAAGAGGATTGACTCGCATTTTTAATATGAGTCAATCCTCCGAAGAGATCAGATCGGCTTGATGCAAAAATCAAACGGATTTCGCTGTTTTGGCTTTCTGATCGGTCAAAGGCAGGCGGATCTTGACGCGAAGTCCGTGCGGTTTGTTGTTTTCCAGCGTGACTGTGCCGTCGCTGCGGCGAACGATGCGATCAACAATGGCCAGACCCAAGCCGGTACCTGTAACGCCACCGCGGGCGCTGTCGCCACGTTCGAACGGGCGCATCAAACGATCGGCCTGACTCATGTCAAGACCGGGGCCTTCGTCGCTCACCGACAAGACGGCTCCGGTCTTTTCACGGTAGACCTCCACCGAAAGATGCAGAAGATCGTCTTCACTCTTGCCGTAGCGAAGGGCGTTGGTGAAGAGGTTTTGTACGACACGAGAGAATTCGATCGGGTTGGCGTGAATAAGTATGTCGTCTTCGATGTCTGTTTTGAGCTTTACTGCCGGATCAATTTCCAGACGAGCCGTTGAAATGGCGCGTCTGACTGTCTCGGACAGATTGATTTTTTCCATGGGTTGTGTGCTGCGGCGTGCATAGGCCATGAATTGGTTGACGATTGTTTCCATCTGCTCGAGATCGCTGATCATATTGTTGCGGGTATCCTCGGGCAGATTAGCCATTTCGGTTTCGAGACGCAGACGTGTGATGGGCGTACGCAGGTCGTGCGACACACCGGCAAGCAACATTTCTCGGTCGTTTTCAACACGTGTGATATCTTGCACCATACGATTGAAGCTCGAATTCACTTCGCGCAATTCAATCGGGCCGCTTTCTTCGGGGAGATTTTGCGGCATGGTGCCGCGGCCGAAAGCGCGAGCGGCAGCCGATAGTTTATTGAGCGGATCGATAACGCGACGCGTGAGTGCGGTGGCGCCGAGAATAGACGCGACAAGAGAGGCGAGGGCCCACCATATCCATGTTGTGCCGTAACTTGGATTGATCAGCGTGAGATTACTCATCAACCAGTACTCGTCGCCGTCGATTGAAATCGAAACCCAAAGGCCGTGCTCTCCGTTAACTGCGCTGGCAATCACGGTGTCAGGACTCAGGTGCGTATGCACGTAGTTTTCAATATCGGCGACAGACCAGGGCGAGCCTACATCCGAGGACAACGGCATGGCGACGTCGGAACTTTCTTTGGGAAGAATGCGCAGACCTTCTCGACTGGCAAGGACCATCAGCAAATCGGGACGATAGAAGGGATCGGCGCTGATCAGGGCGTAGCGCGTGAGGTTGGCCATCGTAACGATTTGGCGTGCGGCACCGATCGCATAGGGTGTTTCGTTTAAAACACGAAAACTTTGAAGCCAGCCCATCACGCAAAAGACGATGAGCAGCATCATGAGAATGAATGTGCGCCAAAAAAGATTGGGAGCGCGGGTGTTCTGGGGGTTGGCCATTGTAACGGGACCGGAAAAACAGTAGATCGGATGGGGATCAACGATCGAAGAACGATAAAGGTTTGCACATTGTAGCCGCGGCAAAGTGCAAAAAAAGCTGTCTCAAGATCGTTCCTGAGACAGCTTCGGATCAGGCGACAACGAAAATCAAGCCTTGTTGGCGTCCTGAGGATCGTCCGGAATAAAGACGTAGCCCAGCCCCCAAACCGTCTGCAAATAGCGAGGCTTGCTGGGATCGGGTTCGATGAGTTTGCGCAGGCGGCTTACCTGGACGTCAAGCGAGCGATCGAACGCTTCGTACTCGCGGCCGCGGGCCATTTCCATGAGCTTGTCGCGAGAAAGCGGCACGCGCGGATGCCGTGCAAAGGCTTTCAAAACTGCAAACTCACCCGTCGTGAGCGACACAGGTTCGCCATTTTTGCGCAGTTCGCGTCGGCCGAGGTCGAGTTCAAAGTCGCCGAACACCACCACTTCTTTTTCAAGGGAAGGCGCTCCGGGTTCGTCGGCGCGCGGTCGACGGCGAAGTACGGCGTGGATGCGTGCAAGCAGTTCACGTGGATTGAAAGGCTTGGCGATGTAGTCATCGGCACCAAGTTCCAGTCCGACGATGCGGTCGACATCCTCGCCGCGGGCTGTGAGCATCAGCACCGGCGTCATGTCTTTGCTGGCGCGCAGGCGACGCAGAATTTGCAGGCCGTCTTCGCCCGGCAGCATCAGATCAAGGATGAGCGCATCAAAGCGTTCGCGCATCCAAATGCGATTCATCGCGGGAGCGCCGTCGGCCACCGAAACGCTAAAGCCGTTATCGCCGAGATAGCGGCGCAAGAGGTCGCGCAGACGGGGGTCGTCGTCAACAATCAATACCTTCGGCGTGCGTTCTTGTTCAGCCATGTGATGTCCTTTCCAATGAGTTCTTGTTCCCGGTGCGGTCCGTTTTGCAGATAGGTCAGTGCTTATCGAAACAGCAGGATTAGCGGCCGCGATACGTTTTGCACATTGTGCCTGTTACAAATTGGCTCGGGTGAATCCAACAACCCTTGTTACAAATTTAGAAGGGCTGTTGCCAAATGGGTTAAATCCTCACGTACGCAGCTCGTGAAAAACAGGTTAAGCTTCGAGAGTCTCAAAGATTGGGCAATTTTGTTCTCTGATGATCCTCAACTTGCGTCAATTTTTAATTTCTGCCTGTGCTTGTGGTTGTTGCGGCGCTGCTGTCGCTCAAGACTCCTCGGTGCAGTTCTTTGTCTTCGGTCCCAACCAAGACGAACAGCCCAAGGTGCTGATGTGGGAGCAGATGACGCCCGAACAGCGAGCCCAGCTTTGGCCGCTTCTTACGCACGAGCAGCGCCTATTGCGGTGGCGACACATGACGCAGGACGAACGGCGTGTTATGCGTAAAAATATGACGCCGGTGGAGCGCAAGAATCTTAAGCGGCGCTTTGTGATTGATCAGTTGCCGCCCGAGAAGGCTAAGAATCTCAAAGCCCGCAAGATGACACCTGCTGAGCGCGAACTGCTTCGCCGTCAGGTGATTGAGGTGCATGTCGAAATGCGTGCCGGCGTTCCCTACAACTGCAACGATCCGACAGATTGTCGGCGCGCTCGCAAGTCTTCTGGTCCGGACGTGCGTTTGCTTCGTCAGTCGGCTCCCGCAGAAACCAAGGTAGCCGAACCTTCTGCCACGTTGACCGTTCCTTCGCATCAACCGGCTTCAACTGGTTCCACCGAACTTCTTTCTTCTCCGTTAGCGCCTTAATTTTTTGAAGGCGATGACTCCTCAGACTATGCTGACACAGCGGCGACGTTACTGACGATCCGGCCGTCGGGCAGTTGTGTTTTAAAAACCGTGACTTCAACGCCGAAGGCACGGGTGAGGGTCTCGGGTGTGACCACATCTTCGGTTTTGCCAAAGAGGAACTGATGCTCAGGAAGCATCAAGAGCGCCTGATCGCTGATTTCAAGGGCATGTGCCGGGTAGTGGGTGTTGATAAGGCAGCCGACACCGCGCTCACGCAGTTGACGGATGCAGGAGAGTACTTTGAGCTGGTTTTTGAAGTCAAGGTTGCTCTCGGGTTCGTCCATTACTAGAAGTTCCGGTTCGGCGGCAAGGGCACGGGCTATCAGGACCATTTGGTACTGACCGCCGGACAGCTGCGCACAACTGCGGTGCATCAAGTCCTTAATACCGATGAAATCAATTGCCCTATGCGCGACTTCAAGATCGTGTGCCGAAGGTTTTCCGAAAAGAGCAACGCGAGAGCTTCTGCCGAGCAACACCGTTTCTTCCACGGTATAGGAAAATGGGGCACTTTTCGCCTGTGGAACATAGGCAATGCGTTGCCAAAAACGGGGAGATGGCAGGTGAGATACGTCAACGTTATCCAACAGGAGGCGACCGGCAGACCACTTTTCAAAGCCGAGAATGCATTTTAAAAGCGTTGTTTTGCCGGCACCGTTTGCTCCGAGCACGCTCATGACGCAGGGTGTTCTCAACTCAAATGACAAATTCTGAAAAAGCAGAGAGCGATTGGGGTAGTGAAACGCCGCTTGTTCAACGGAAAGTAACACATTTGCCTCCCATCAAAGAAAAGTGCTTTTGCGTCGAAGCAAGATCAAAAAGATTGGTGCGCCGACGAGGCTGGTGAGCACGGAAACGGGAATTTCCATTTGTGCGATGCACCGTGCGATAGTGTCGCAAACCAGCAGAAAAACTGCGCCGAAAAGGAAGCTTGCCGGCACCACCGTTCGGTTGTCGCTTCCGCAGGCGAGACGTACAAAATGCGGAATCAACAGACCAATCCAACCGATCAAACCACACATACTGACGCTTGCAGCTGTTACGGCAGTGGCGGCAGTCACAATGATCAACCGCAAACGCGAAACTGGCAGGCCGAGACTTTTCGCTTCGTCTTCGGAAAGAGAAAGCGCGTTAAGTTTCCAACGCAGGGCCCAGATCACAAGCGAGCCGATGACAACAAACGGGAGGCCGAGTTTTAAAGACTTCCAGTCAGCCCCCGTCAAAGAACCCATTAGCCAAAACGTGACGGCAGGCAGTTCATCCTGCGGGTCTGCCGCGAACTTTACGAGACTGATGAGGGAGCTGAAAAGGGCCGCTACGACGAGACCCGAGAGAATGAGCATCAGGATCGAGCTTTTGCCGTGTATGAGTGAGAGTTGCCAAACGCCGAACACCGCAGCTAAGCCGACAATGAGTGATAGCGTTTGTACGCCGAAAGCGTCGAAACCGAAAAGAATGCCGAGCACGGCGCCGAACGCTGCTCCTGTGGAGACGCCGAGCGTATCGGCAGTTGCTAGAGGATTGGAAAAAAGGGCTTGAAAAGCGGCGCCGGAGGCAGCCAATCCAGCACCGCAAACAATTGCGGTAAGAATACGGGGCAGACGCACATTTAAGACAACGGACTGCGTTTGAGCTGAAATGTCAAGATTAGTGCATACCGGAGTTAAAAGTGCATATACGACTTGTTCAATGGGAAGGGAAAGCGCGCCAATTCCCAATGAAATCAGACAACTAGCAATTAAAATCACACAGCCGCACAATAAAACGGCTCGGCTTTTATTAAAGTTCATTTGCGGGCTGTAGGAAAGAGGGCGCGGGCGCGTTCCGGCGTCAGTTCAATACCGTAACAATCGTGATAAAACGTTCGAACTTTGTCCTCAAGTTTGATATCGGTAAAACGCTCGGGGTAGAGCGTCGCGGCAAGCCACAACAACGTCATTGGAGAATCTGCTGATGGGGTATAGCTTCGGTACAAACCGAGGGGCATTTTGTAGACATTGCGGCGCTTGACGGCTTCAACGCTTTCCCAGTTATGGAATTTGTTCTCGTATATATCGGCGGGTTGCGCTTTGGTGAAATTGGTGAGAAAGACCGCATCCGGATTCCAGGCGAGAATGCGCTCGAAGTCAATGACAGCATTGCCTTTTTCCAGCGTTACTTCGTGTGCGACGTTAAGTGCGCCTGCGGCGGTTGACCAGTACTGCCCGAAAAAGCGACTGCCGCTTGTGACAATGCGCTTGCTGTCGTATTGCACAAGAAAGAGGACTTTGCGGCGTTTTTCCGGTGCGAGGTCGGAGGTGCGCTTCGAGACAAGTTTTTCGATACGCTGAGCGTATTTAAGTGCGGTGGCGGCGTTGCCTTCTCCGGGAAAGGTTTTGTCCAGAAGTGAAATCCAGTTTTCGTAAGTTTTTAGAACGTCATAATCCCATTTTCCGGTACTTACAGCCAGAGCAGGTAATCCGGCTGCTTCCAGGCGTTCAATCAAGCGCTTGTTGCCGGCGTTGACGAAGACTACGTCGGGCCCTAATCCCATCAGAGCTTCAAGATTGACTTCAGCACCTTGCATGACGGATGTGTTGATGTCAGCAACCTCGGGGTAGAGCTCATGGAGCAGGCCGCTCCTTGCCGCATTCATGCTGCTCGGATGCATGGCAACGATCTTGCGGCAGCTTCCCAGATATACACAAGCGGCAGAAGCGTACGGAAAAATGTCGGCTACGGCGACGCGCTCGATGTGATCGGGTACCTCAACGGTTCGGTTGAGATGGTCTGTGACGGAACGAGCATAGACGGGAGTCGTAAGGCTCGCGGAGAGGATTAGCAGGCAAGCGGAGATGAGATTCTGACGAACGGACATGGCTTATGAGGCAAACAAGCATGAGTGCCTTTTGCGAAGGCGAATCGAAGCTGGTGAAATTTTACGCGGCCTCTCGAGAGGCATTGAACAAAACAAACCCGCTCTCGAAGGCATCGAGCGCGGGTTTGTCATAGGAAGCGACCGAGAAGAATTACTTCTTGCAGCAGCAGTTCACAGCAGCCTTAAAGGCGGAGCTCGGAACGAACTTCGGGACCTTGGCAGCCGGGATGGTGATGGCGTCGCCCGTAGCAGGGTTGCGACCGGTGCGTTCCGGACGATCCTGAAGCTTGAACGTGCCGAAGCCAACGAGCGTAAGGGACTCGCCGCTCTTAACAGCAGCCATAACTTCTTCGATCACCGTACCGAGAATGCGGTTGGCTTCTGCCTTGGAAATGGCATTCTTTTCGGCAATCTTTTCGACAAGATCCATGCGATTCATAGGCTATCTCCGTATGTGTTTGTGCAATGTGCCGCTTCACCGAAAAAAAGCGTCGAGCGGCAACAAAATCGAATCTCCGATCTGCCGCATTTTAGAAGTTGTACCCTCATCGGCGGTGTTCATAGCACAGCCCAAAAGGAACACGGTGAAACAACGCCCCAATGATAGCCCCGACAGTCAAGGAATGCAGTAGTTCTTCGGACTAAATGCGGCAAAACACGTAATGATTCTTTGAGTTAACTCAAGATTTTTTCGCGAATTTGACGCGCCTGAACGGTCTGCCTTCCGTTCTTTTTGTTTGCTCAACGCAAATCTTTGTCGCAACCGTTAAGGGAGACAAACTCGAACCGTAAACGTATCAGTTTGTAAATCACCTGAAAGGAGAAGTTAGGATGAAGAAGTACGTGGATGAAGAGAATGGCCCGATATTCGTGGGAATCTCAGTTTAAGTACCTCCAATGTGGTATACCGAGAAATCCTCTGCTGTAAACAACTCTTTGCAAACAGCAAAACTCGACAGTCAGAAAACGATTGTGTATTGACGGAAAAAATGTTCTAATGCGCAGTACAGAGCGAGAGCGGCCAGAGCCGTTTTAGTCTCTGGCATCTCCTTAAGTGGTATCTGCGCTGCAGACATGGTCGAGTCTCTCGGCAATGCTGCAGCGATTTTTTTATGGAGTTCAGGTTTAGTTGTTAACCATTAAGAGGTAGGTTTAAACCACTAAAGGTGGTTAACATCAGACTGAGAATCTAAGAGTAAATGAAGCAAGGTCGAGGTGTCCGGATGGTCCTCGCAGAGCTTTTGCGCGCTATGAATACAGTCTGTTGAAAGTTTGAGCGAAAGTTCACGCAAACGCAGTTGCGCTTCTTCTCTTAGAGACTCATTTGATGTGATCTCTTTTGCACGATAAGCGATCGCGTAAGCCGCGCCAGGATCGGCTGTTCCCGCTTCGCCGGTCTCGGTCAACTTGGAGAGCAAAAGCAAGGCCTCAGCGGAATTTTTGGAAGCTGCACGCATTGCCCATGCTTGGGCTTGTTTGGGGTTACGTTTGACGGCTCGACCGGCCCAGTAAAAGAGAGCAAGCGTGTATTGCGCGGGAACATATCCGGCTCGGGCGCTTTCGGCAACCCATCGGAAAGCTTCGGTATTGTCAGCGGACGGATTGTCGGGGCGAAGATAGAGTTCACCGAGTCGAAATGCAGCTTCGGCATGATGACTCAGAGCCGCCTTACGCAACCAGGAAGCTGCCTGTGTTAGGTTGGGTTCACAGCCGCGTCCTTGTGCGTAGGCGACGCCGACGGCAAACTGAGCGGCAATATTTCCCTGTGCACCGGCTAAACGGAACCACGTAAGCGCTTCACGAGGGTTCTCTTCACAACCAAAGCCCCAGTTAAGTGCCCTTGCCAGATCATATTGAGCGTTGGCATTACCCATGATGGCAGCTGCACGAAAGAGGGCAGCTGCTTTTGCCGGGTCGGCGCGCACGCCTTGCCCACGGGCAATGAGTACCCCTAGCATATGCTGACTTTCGGCGTGTTGTTTTTCTGCGGCTTTTTTCAGCCACTTGACGGCGGCACGGTTGTCGGCGGAAACGGGTTCGCCGCTGGTGAGCATTTTGGCAAGTTCATACTGAGCGTTTGGAGAACCCTGGGCCGCCTCACGTTGCCACATTTCCACGGTGTTTTGGTCTGGCACAGAACTTGCCGTAGTCTGTACCTGACCCTGCAAAAGCGCAAGAACGCCCACAGGAGACGTCACTTTGTTCTGCGGCAGTTCAAACCGAAGATCCGTGTTGCGCTTCATGACGATCGTGTTGTCTTATTTGGTGGAAGAGAGTTCCTGAGTCGGGGCGTTTTGCTGAAGAATCGGGGCATCGGCAGGTAAAGGATCGATCCCGGTGACGTGCAGCATCAAAACGAGCGTAAGTGCGACCGCCGTATAGGCAACCCAACCGAAAGCTCCGATCATGATCGCACGGCCCATGAACTTTTTCGTGTAAACGGGAACAAAATTCTTGACGTATTTGATTTGCTTGATGCCGAGCGAGAAAGTCCAACTCACCCAAAAGCCGATAAAAAGCGCAATCATCAAATAGCGTCCAAAGAACGTATCGCGAATGAAAGGCTCGGAAAACGTATAAACGGCAAACGTAATGAAGGTCCACTTTACCCATCCCATGTTCCGGGCGGCCAGTTCGTCGTTGCCGAGCTCACGCCAATTAAGGCCCTGAAGGAAAGCGCCGAACATCGGCGTGAAAAGCAACGTAAAAAGCACGCTCATCAAGGGGCTGAAGAGGGCAGGTACGCGATTGACTTCGTTTGCCGCCGGTCCGTTTTTCTGATTTTTGTTGTTTTTCGTCATCGAAATAGGAACAAAGACGCCTGCTAAAAGGCGGCTTCTTTAAAGGAATTGTGTCGGACGCAATGATACGCGAGTCGGTACACGTCACAAAACGGTTGCGGATGGCTTAGGCCGGAACAGCCGGCAAAGAAGTCAGAATGCGTGTTCCATTGAGTTTCAGTGCGCTGACGGCTTTTGTGACGGCTTCAATGGCGGCCTCTCGAGGAAAGGACTTGCGCCAGACCAGGACAACGCGGCGACGCGGGACATTGGGCTTTTCAAATTCCAGAATCTTGATCATCGGGTTGGAGTTGTAATAGGGGACAGCACTGGCTGGAAGTACTGTAAGTCCTAGGCCTTGACTTACCATGTAGACAATGGTTTGCAGGCTGGTTCCTTCGACGGCACGTTTGGAAAAAACGTCCGTGCGAGCAATATCCGAGCAGAAGTCGAGAATTTGATCGCGGAAGCAATGGCCGCTGCCGAGCAACAGCATCGGTTCTTCTTTGAGTTGTTCGCGCACGAGGTGCTCGTTGCGGCTGATGGGGTGATCGGAGGGGACCGCAGCGACGAAGTCCTCATCGTAGAGGGGCTGCATCATGAGGCCGGGTTGAGAAATGGGCAAAGCCATGATGGCGCAGTCAATCTGGCCGTTTTTGAGTTGCTCGAGTAGAACAGACGTGTAATTTTCCGACAGAATCAACGGCATCATTGGCACGATTGAATGAATGCTGCTTACCAACTGAGGGACGAGGTACGGGGCTATGGTGTAGATGACGCCCAATCTCAATGAGCCGGTCAAGGGATCGCGACCTTGAGCGGCGCATTCACGCAGCTTGTCGCATCGGGCGAGGATTTGTTCGGCCTCCTCGACAATGGCTGCTCCCGTGGGCGTGAGCGTCACATCGTTGCTGCGGCGCTCGAAGATTTTTACTTGCAGCTCGTCTTCGAGTTTTTTGACGGCAACCGATAAAGAAGGCTGAGAGACGTGGCAGTATTCGGCGGCGCGTCCGAAATGTCGTTCGCGTGCCACGGCCAGAATGTAGCGAAGTTCAGTGAGTGTCATCGAAAATTTCCTTTTCAGTCCGTATGCGTTTTTTTAGATCAGGCCTGTAAAAAGTTTCCCGACTCGGCAAACCAACGTCGAGCATGAAGCAACGCTGATTTCGGGTCGGTGCTGAGCCAGGATTGGGAGGCTTGTCGTGCAGCTTCAAGCAGCTCGGTGTCATGGTTCAGATCGGCAAATCGCAACAAGGGCGCTCCTGACTGTTTGGCTCCCATGAATTCGCCGGGACCGCGCAAGCGAAGATCCTCGCGGGCGATTTCAAAACCGTCGGTACTTGATCTAATGACCGACAGGCGCTCTTTGCCAACTTCGGACAGGTTGGGTGAGTAAAGAAGCAGGCAGAAACTCTTTTTATTGCCGCGACCTACGCGACCTCTGAGCTGATGAAGCTGCGACAAGCCGAAACGTTCGGCGTGCTCAATGATCATTACCGAGGCGTTGGGGACATCTACACCGACTTCAATGACGGTCGTAGCGACCAAAATATCGGTTTCACCGGCACAGAACGCATTCATCACATTTTGTTTCTCTTCAGGTGTCATGGCACCGTGCAGCAGAGCGATGCGGCAGTTTGGAAGCTCTTTTTGAAGAGCATCATGACGTAGGGTTGCGGCGGTGAGGTCGGACTTTTCACTGTCTTCGATCAGCGGGCACACCCAGTAAATCTGTGAGCCGGCTGATACGGCTCGTTGAACAGCAGACGTGACTTCGGCAGTGCGATCCATACTGATGAGCGTAGTGACAATCGGGGTGCGCCCCGGAGGCAATTCATCAATTACGGAAACATCAATATCGGCGAGATAGCTCATCGCTAGCGTTCGCGGAATGGGCGTTGCCGAGAGCATGAGCAAATGCGGAAGTGTGCCTTCTTGAACAGTATTTCTGAGCTTTAAGCGTTGCTCAACGCCAAAACGATGTTGTTCGTCGACGATCGAGAGCCCAAGTTTGTGAAACTTTACGGTTTCCTGAATGAGTGCATGCGTGCCGATGACGACTTGAGCTTGACCTGAGGCGACCATTTCCTGGCGAAGTGCTTTTTCTTTGGCTCTCAGTGATCCGATGAGTAGGATCACCTGTACGCCGAGTGGTTCAAGCAACGGCTTGAGTTTCAGGAAGTGCTGTTCGGCAAGAATTTCGGTGGGAGCCATGAGAGCCGCTTGATAACCGCTGTCCACAGCTTGAAGCGCAGAGAGTGACGCTACGATGGTTTTGCCGCATCCGACGTCGCCCTGAACGAGGCGATTCATAGGCGTATTGCGGACCAAGTCGGCATAAATTTCGTCGAGAACTCGCTTTTGTGCACCCGTCAAAGCAAAGGGAAGACGCGCGATGAATTCATTACGCAAGGTTCCGTTCGATCCGAGAAGACGAGGAGCCAGAAGTTTGTTTTTGACTTCCCTTGCGTAGCGTAGAGTGATTTGTTGAGCGAGTAATTCGTCGAATTTCAGGCGCCGCCATTCGGGAGTTCGTCGTTCGCTGTAGGCTTCGTAGTTGGCACCCGGATTCGGATGGTGCAGACTCTTAAGAGCATTTCGCAGCGAAGGCAACGATAAAGCTTGGGTGAAACTTGACGGGACAATATCGGTGAGATCGACATCGAGCATGGCTCGGTCGATGCGTTTTCTCAACCATGTCTGCGTGATATGTTCTCCGGCCGGGTAAACGGGCGTGAGAGTTGAGGGCAGATCAGATGTATCGGAGATCGGATCTTTGATTTTAGGGTGCAGCATCTGCAATGCGCCGCCGAATTGAGCGGGTTGCTGTTGCACCTGTCCGGCAAGTCTCAGTTCAGTACCGCTCTTAAAGCGCTCACGCATTTTCGGGTAAAAATGAAGAAAGCGGATTTCGATGGTTCCGGTTCCGTCCGAAACAGTGGCGATGAGCTGCATGAAACGACCGCCTTGAGTACGACTCGAAGTGACAGTGGCTTGAATTTGAGCCCAGTCGCCCGCTTTGAGGTCGCAGACTCGGGTAATTCGAGTCTCGTCCTCATAGCGAAGCGGAAGATGAAGAACAAAATCCCAATCGTTGACCAAGCCCAAGCGAGCGACACGCTCTGCAGTAGAGATTGATTCTGCTTTTCTTTTCACAGGTTTCGAATTAGCAGTTGAATTTGTTGGGTTTTTTGACGTCTGCGGCATGGTTGACAACGAAAAGGTTCGAGTTTAATTGCCTTCAAAGGTTAATTACCGAGTATTGATATAGCTCGGAATCAATCAAATGACGGCGATCGCCTCGACTTCCACGAGTGCGCCCTTGGGAAGCGCGGCGACCTGCATGCAACTGCGGGCGGGGTAGGGAGTGGGAACATGGGATGCCATAACTTCGTTGACTTGGGCGAAGTCATTGATGTCGGTTAGAAAGATCGTGAACTTGACGACGTCGGTCATTTTTGCACCGGCTTGGGTTAAAACAGCTTCGAGATTGTCAAACGCACGGTTGGCCTGTGCAATCACACCTTCGACCATCGTCCCTGTGGCGGGATCTAGGCCGATTTGACCGGAGCAGTAGACGGTATTGCCGGCCTTGATTGCTTGATTGTAGGGGCCGACAGCGGCAGGTGCTTTGGTTGTCGAGATTACGGTATTCATGGTTTTTTCTCCAAAATACAGAAGCGGCAATTGGAATAGCCGCTCGGCTCATCCTACCAAAATCCTAGACTGATAGATTCTTTCAATCGGCAAATCGTGCGTGAGAGAAGAAACTTTGAATGCCAAAAATGCAATTGGAAATTTGTCTCGTTTTTAGCATTAAATACCTACTAATAGGTAGTTTATGAGGGTTTTGTGACAAAAATTTGTAGACATTTGATTAAATGCAAATGTTTTGAGAATTGCAAAGATTTCGGTAAGCTACTGTCTTTAAAGCGAAAAACAGGTCGTATAGGACAACTGTCCTAGGGTTTTTCCCGATAGTTCGGAGGAGGTAGAAAAACTAGACTGCGCACCGATAGAAGTCTGTCTTGGGTGCTCGCGCGTGTGCGTGAGACTGTTACTCTTTGTATCTCTGTAAAATTTGTCTGGGATATAACCCGACTTAGACTGACCCGAAACGGTTTGATGCGGCGGCATTGCTTTGTTTTATTGCAAAGCTTGAATCTCACGGTGCCGAAGCATGACGAGGCGACGTGCTTCGGCACGACTGCCTTGAGACTTCGACTGAAAGCGAGTCGGATGTGTAAAAGCGTCCGGCTTGCTTTGGGTTTTATCAGTGAGATTCTATTTTGCGCTGGCGATGTGAATTCCTGCGGGTTTACCATATCGGGCGCCTGCCGGAGCGGAAAAACGCCGCATTGGCAGAATCTGAGGAAGATGTAAGTTAATTGACCCTGCTGTTGAGAGCTCGACGAAATTTGTTGCGCTCTTGTTCAAGCGGATCCTCTTAACGGATCAAGGAGACCTTGAAATGAAGATTGTTTACACCGACGTACTGGTGATCGGTGGCGGTCTGGCCGGTCTGCGTATGGCAGTAGCTGCCAAGCGCCGCGGTCATGATTCCATCGTTTTGTCGCTGGTGCCTCCGAAGCGTTCGCACTCCAAGGCGGCGCAGGGCGGCATGCAGGCATCCCTGGCTAACGTCATTAAGGGTGTTGGCGACAACGAAGACATCCACTTCGCCGATACCGTTCGTGGCTCGGACTGGGGTGCTGACCAGGACGTGGTTCGCATGTTCGTGAACACCTCGCCGAAGGCTGTGCGTGAACTGGCTGCATGGGGTGTGCCCTGGAGCCGTATCACCCCGGGCGATCGCCAGGTGATTATCAATGGTGAAAAGGTCACCATTACCGAACGTAAGGAAGCTGCTGGTCTGATCGGTCAGCGTGACTTCGGTGGTACCAAGAAGTGGCGTACCTGCTTCGTGTCTGACGGCACTGGCCACGCCATGCTTAACGCCGTTTCCGACCGCGTGATCGCCGAAAAGGTGCCGGTCATTGAACGTGTTGAAGCTCTTTCTCTGATTCATGACGGCAAGCGCTGCTACGGCGCTGTGGTTCGTGATCTGATCACGGGCGAACTCTACGCTTACGTTGCCAAGGCTACGGCTATCGCTACGGGCGGTGCCGGCAAGCTCTTCCGCGTGACGACCAACGCTCAGATTTGCGAAGGCACCGGTCACGCTCTGGCCTTGGAAAGCGGCGTTGCCGGCCTCGGCAACATGGAAGCCGTTCAGTTCCACCCGACCGGCATCTTCCCGGCTGGTATTCTGGTGACGGAAGGCTGCCGCGGTGACGGCGGTCTGCTGCGCGACGTCGATGGCCATCGCTTCATGCCCGACGTTGAACCCGAAAAGAAGGAACTGGCTTCCCGCGACGTAGTTTCCCGCCGTATGGAAGAACGTATTGCTCAAGGCAAAGGCGTCAAGGGTCGCTTCGGCGAACACATCTGGCTCGACATCACGCTGCTCGGCGAACATCACATCAAGCACAACCTGCGTGAAGTGTATGAAATCTGCCACTACTTCCTCGGCGTCGACCCGACGAAGGAATGGATCCCTGTCCGTCCGGCTCAGCACTACACCATGGGCGGCGTTCGTACCAACTACACGGGCGAATCCCGTCAGTTGAAGGGCCTCTTCGCAGCCGGTGAAGCTTCCTGCTGGGATATGCACGGCTTCAACCGCCTCGGCGGCAACTCTGTTGCCGAAACCGTGGTTGCAGGCATGATCGTCGGTGAATTCATCGCCGACTTCTGCGACAAGCCTGAAAACGGCATCGACATCCCGACCTCTGTGATCTACGACTCGATCGCCAAGGTTCAGAACGAACTCGACGGCTTCATCAAGAATGCCGGCACGGAAGACATGGTTGCCATCCGTACCCGTATGCAGGACCTGATGACGAGCAAGATCGGCATCTTCCGTCGCGGCGAAGATATGGAAAGTGCCGTTGCCGAACTCGAAGACCTCCTCAAGAAGACCTACAAGGTCTCCGTCAAGGACAAGGCCGGCAACAACCCCGAACTCGTCTACGCTTACCGCACCCGTAAGATGCTCAAGGTCGCTCTGGCTATCGCCTGCGGCGCTGCTGCTCGTAAGGAAAGCCGTGGTGCTCACTTCCGTGAAGACTTCCCGGTTCGTAACGACGCCGAATGGCTGTGCCGTACGATCGCAACGTGGAAGAATGAAAACGACACGCTGCCGACGCTTTCCTACGAAAAACTCGACATCAGCAAGATGGAACTGCCGCCGGGTTGGCGTGGTTACGGTGCTAAGAACTACATCGATAACCCCGAAACCCCGAAGCGTCAGGCCGAAGTCGACGCCATCCGTGCCAAGATGGAAGCTGAAGGTGCAGACCGCTTTGCTATTCAGGATGCGATCATGCCGTTCCACGACCTGCTGCCGAAGCGCCTGCAGGGTAAGAACGAACGCATCGATGAACCCCTCGCTTAATTACTAGGAGCTGACTTAAATGAGTACTCAAGTGAAGAAGCAGCACCGCATGCTCAAGATCAGCATCCTGCGCTACAACCCGGCTGATCCCGCAAGCGTGCCGCACATGCAGACGTTTGAATGCGAAGAAGCTGATTCGATGACGCTGTTCATTCTTCTGAATGAACTTCGCGATCACCAGGATCCGACTCTTCAGTTCGACTTCGTGTGCCGTGCCGGTATTTGCGGCAGCTGCGCGATGCTGATTAACGGCAAGCCCGGTTTGGCCTGCCGTACGCTGACCCGCGACCTTCCGACCGAATTCACGCTCGCTCCGTTGCCGGCGTTCGAATTGATCGGTGACTTGTCCGTCAACACCGGCAAGTGGATGCGCAACATGTCTGAACGCATGGAAACGTGGGTTCACATGAAGTCTGAAGAAATCGACCTTCGCAAGAAGGAAGAGCCGATGGATCCGCAGCTTGCTGAAGACATCTATCTGCTCGACCGTTGCGTGGAATGCGGTTGCTGTATCGCCGGTTGCGGTACGGTACGCCTGCGCCCGGACTTCGCCGGCGGCGTTGCCATCAACAAGATCGCTCGCTTCCGCCTCGATCCGCGTGACACCCGTAATGACGGTGACTTCTATGATGTCATCGGTGACGATTCCGGCGTGTTCGGTTGCATGTCGTTGCTCGCATGCCACGACTTCTGCCCGAAGGATCTGCCCTTGAAGACCCAGATCGCGTTCATCCGTCGTAAGATGGCTGAACAGGGTATCAAGAACTACGACAAGGTTCTTCCGACGCCGAAGACCGGCAAAAAGATTCCGATTAAGGCCGCTTAATCGACTTCTTGATCCATACTCCGGTCAATTTCCTTTGGTTTGAGATCGGAGAAACGAATTCCGCTGCTCGAGTATGTTCGAGGAGCGGAATTTTTTTCTCCGTTTAATACCGAGATCTCTTGACAAAAGCCATCGTTTGGAGTGCGTGCACCAGAGAGAGAAAATGGAACCGGCAGTATTGTATGGTGATCAAAAAGCCGGTTGTTGCTCCGTTGCAGTCTTAATGCGAGCTATTGATCAAGTTGCCGACACCTACACTTAGTTAGGGGGATAGCGTTTATATATTGAACGAAAAATACCAGCAGCGACTTACCACAAAAGAGGTAAACAGCGGGCTGCTGGTTGCTATCTAACGAATTTTTTTGAAAATCGACAAAAAATTTTCTTTCAAAACAGGATATTAGTTATTGACTCAGGAGGAAAGTCAAATCCAAACAACGAAACTGAATGTTGGTTCAAAATGTGGTACTAAGACGGGAAAAACGCAATAGGTTGTATGCAGTGAGACAAAAGTTGTAGAAAAAAGCAGGGTAGAGGAGAGGACTGGTTACCCCTATTGGAGTAATAAAAAAGACGAAGTGAGTCTTTTTTGACGCAAATCAGACAGTCAAAAACACCTTTACACATTCGCAAAAAAACAAGAGGATCCTGTTGGTAAATAGCAAAAAATGCCCCAAAATCAAGCATTTTTCAAAGTTATACGCTATCTAAGTGAAATGTTGTAGGTGAGAACGTTCACGGTAGGGGCTTCGAAAACCGACAAAAGCATGTTCCCATTTCGAAACTAAGGCGTATTATCTACCTCACAGAAAATTGGTGCGCGTCTTATGGCGGGTTCCACGGATCTGTTTCGAACGCTTCGCTGTTCAGACCACTTGCCCAAGGGGCATGGAACAGAGAAGGTTGAAAAATTTCGCGTCCGGTCGAACTCACGACAGACCGGTCGTGAACAACTCGATAAATTGAGGAGCAAATTTAAATGTCTCGCTTTGAAAGTGACTTCCTTGGTCAGCTCGAAATTCCTGACGATTGCTACTATGGCGTTCAGACGCTGCGTGGCAAGGAAAACTTCCACATCACGGAAATGTCGAACAACATGGAGCCGTTCTTCCTGATCGCCTATGCGTATGTGAAGAAGGCTGCCGCTCTGACCAACAAGGAACTCGGCACGATCCCGGCTGATGTTGCTGACGCTCTCGTGTGGGCCTGCGACGAATTGATCGCTGGTAAGTATCAGGATCAGTTTGTGACCGATTGGCTGCAGGGTGGTGCTGGCACTTCGACGAACATGAACGTCAACGAAGTGATCTGCAACCTGGCTTGCGAAAAGCTCGGTACGGTGAAGGGCGACTCCAAGCGTGTTTCCCCGAACGATCACGCTAATTTTGGTCAGTCCACGAACGACACCTATCCGACGGCTCTTCACCTGATGTTCCTGCTGCGTAGCAACGTGCTGCTCAAGGCTGTTGAAGATCTGGTCAATGCATTCTTCAAGAAGTCCGAAGAATTCAAGGGCGTGCTCAAGATGGGCCGTACCCACCTCCAGGACGCTGTTCCGATGACTCTCGGTCAGGAATTCCATGGCTGGGGCTTCACCATTCAGGACGAACTCAAGGTAATTCGCGAAGCTCAGGAACACCTGAAGACGATCAACCTCGGTGCTACCGCTATCGGTACCTGCGTGACCTCGCATCCGGATTATCCGGCAAAGGCTTCCGCCAAGCTTGCTGAGCTGACAGGCATCGACTTCAAGAACAGCGAAGACCTGATTGCTTGCACGAGTGACTGCGGTTCTTATGTAGCTCTGTCCAGCGCTATGAAGAGCCTCGCTGTCAAGCTCACCAAGGTTTGCAACGACATCCGTCTGCTCGCCTCTGGTCCGCGTTGCGGCCTCGCCGAACTGAACCTGCCGCAGTTGCAGCCGGGTTCCTCCATCATGCCGGGTAAGGTTAACCCGGTTATCCCCGAAGTGACGAACCAGGCCAGCTTCCTGGCTATCGGCCTCGACACCACGGTGATGCTTGCCGCTTCCGCCGGCCAGCTCGAACTCAACGTTATGGAACCTGTGATCACGTTTGCTCTGTTCATGCAGATGCGCGTGCTCACCAACGCTTGCAACGCCCTGCGCACGAAGTGCATTGATGGTATTACCGCCAATGCCGAACGTACCGCTCAGATGGTTATGAACTCTTGCGGTATCGTCACCCTCTTGAAGCCGCATCTCGGCTACAAGGTTTGCTCTGAAATGGCACACGAGTGCTATCACACGGGCAAGTCTCTGCACCAGGTTGTTGTGGAAGAACGCAAGCTTCTTACTCAGGAAGAGTGGGATGCCACGTTCAATCTGCAGAACCTGATTGCACCGAAGTTCGTTCAGTAACCTGATCGGAACTACGGGAATCCTTGGGGCGGTCTCCGGAATCCGCCTCAAGAGATCTGAAACTGCAGAGCGGCCGTGACTTTCGTTGCGAGCTGCTCTGTAGCATAAATAAAACAAAGTTGTTAACAACCCTTTGGAGATGTCATGGATATCATGCTTATTCTTCAGATAATCGTACTTCTCGGTGCGATTTTCATCGGTGTTCGCCTTGGCGGCATCGGTATCGGCTACGCCGGCGGCGCCGGTGTGCTGGTTTTGGGTTTGTGCCTCGGCATGAAGCCGGGTAACATTCCCTGGGACGTGATCTTGATCATCACCTCCGTGATCGCTGCTATTTCCGCAATGCAGCTCGCCGGTGGTCTTGATTACCTCGTCCAGATTGCTGAACGTATCCTTCGTTCCAATCCCAAGTACATCAACTATCTGGCTCCTGTTGTGACCTATGTGCTGACGTTTTTCGCCGGTACCGGCCACACCGCCTTCTCGATGATCCCGGTTATCGTTGAAGTCGCTAAGGAACAGAAGATTCGTCCTGTTTGCCCGCTGTCTATCGCTGTGGTTTCTTCCCAGATCGCCATTACGGCTTCTCCGGTGTCGGCTGCTGTGATTTACATGACCGGTGTTCTGGAACCGTTCGGCTGGTCTTATCCCGCCTTGCTGGGTATCTGGATTGTGACGACCTTCATCGGCTGCATGCTCACCGCTTTCGTGATGACCATGATTCAGAACCTCGACCTCGACAGCGACCCTGTCTACAAGGATCGTCTGGCTAAGGGTCTCGTGAAGGCTCCTGAAGGTGCTCGCACCTACAACCTCAAGCCCGGTGCCAAGCTCTCCGTCGGTATCTTCCTGATCGGCGTTCTCTGCGTGGTTCTCTATGCTTCCGCTATTTCGCCGGCTGTTGGCATCATCAAGAACGTGGTTGTCGGCCGTGACGCTGCTATCATGAGCTTGATGCTTCTGGTTGGTTGCGGTATCACTATGGCTTGCAAGATTGACGTTGGTAACGTTGCTTCCACGTCCGTGTTCAAGTCCGGTATGGTGGCTATCGTTTGCGTGCTCGGCGTTGCTTGGCTTGGCGACACGTTCGTGTCCGGTCACTCTGCCGAAATCAAGGAATTCTCTGCCGCGACCGTTGCCCAGTATCCGGCTTTGCTCGCTGTGGTGTACTTCTTTGCTGCTATGCTCCTGTACTCTCAGGCTGCTACCGCTAAGGCCATTACGCCTGCTGTCGTTGCTGCTCTCGGTATTTCCGCCAGCAACCCGGGCGACTCCTACATGCTGGTTGCTTCCTTCGCCGCCGTGTCCGCGCTGTTTGTTTTGCCGACCTACCCGACGCTTCTGGGTGCTGTGCAGATGGACGACACGGGTACGACCCGTATCGGCAAGTGGGTGTTCAACCACGCCTTCTTCCTGCCTGGCGTGCTCGCCATCGTGTTCTCCGTGGCACTCGGCTTTGCTGCTTGCGCAGTGTTCTAATTGCGAGTCAATGAAGCGCTTTGCTTAAAGCGGGCGCTTCCGACAAACAAATAGACAAATCAAGGATCCCTGTCAGAAATGGCGGGGATCTTTATTTTTTCGTTAACAACTGTATTTGGGAAAACGGTTCAAAATATTTCGCAAATTGATTCTCAAGGAGTAAAAACTCCTGAAAATCAACGAACTAGGGCAGAAGAGAAGGGTTCTAAGCCGACCCTCTTGACGCATTGACAATTGTTCACCGCAGGCCGCCTCTCGTTATCGTTTTTCCTATTTCGCGTGGTAGCATCAAAACCATTATGTTAGACACCGTCTCCACCATTGCTCTCTGGGCCATTCCCGCGATTTTGGCCATTACGCTGCACGAAGCCGCGCACGGCTACGTCGCTAAGCTCTGCGGCGACCGTACCGCCTGGGTACTCGGCCGCGTCACGATGAACCCGATTCGGCACATCGATCCGGTTGGGACGCTTTTGGTGCCCGGTGTTTTATTGCTCGGCAGCCTGATTAGCGGTGGATCAAGTTTGCTGTTCGGATGGGCTAAACCTGTTCCCGTTAATTTCCGCTTGCTGCGCAATCCCAAGACGGACATGATTTGGGTTGCCCTCGCCGGTCCTGGTTGCAATCTGGTTCAAGCTTTACTTTGGGCTCTTGCTCTGAAGCTTTTTATCGGCATGATGCCATCGCAAGCCGCCGCACAGCTTTTGTTCGATTTCTGCTACGCCGGCATCTCCGTGAACTTGATGCTCATGGCGTTTAACTTGTTACCGATTCTTCCGCTGGATGGCGGCCGCATTGTCTCGGGATTGCTGCCTCTTAAAACAGCAGTTGCCTATCAGAGGACAGAACCTTGGGGTATGGGTATCCTGTTGATTTTGATTGTGACCGGGCTTGTGAGTTATTTTGTGCGGCCGTTTCTTATGTTCGGCAGCTGGCTTGTCAACGCTATCTTCTGACGTTTTGCGAAAGGACTTTAACGATGGCTGCCGACCTGAGTACCAAAGCTGATTTGCCAAGCGCATGGCTCATTCGTTTTTCGCCATATCTTAAGACAGGTACCCGCGTTCTTGAGATAGCTAGCGGTAACGGTCGCAACACGCGTTTTTTGGTCGGACTTGGTTGTGATGTGACGGCGGTCGACATCAATCCTGTACCTGAACCGTTAGTAGGGGTGCAGTATATCCAACGAGATTTGGAAAAAGAGGATTGGTTTTTCGCTTCCGAGTCTTTTGACGCAGTCATCGGCATCAACTACCTCTGGCGTGATCGATTTGACGCGTTATGCTCCTGTGTCAAACCCGGCGGTTTTTTCTTGTACGAGACATTCACGCGACATCAGACAATGCTCAATTTCGGGCCGAAGAATCCTCAGCATTTTCTGCAAGACAGAGAGTTGCTGCATCTGATCCCGTCCGATTGGCATATATTGGCGTATGAAGACGGCCGTGCGGACAACGATCGCTATCTGCAGCGCATCGCTGCCGTCAAGCCGCGGCATAATGAGATTGAATGTCTGGACGTGTGTGCCAGACGCTAGAAACGAATTCGAAGCAGACACCCACGGGCGGCGGGTGTGATCAGCGCCGCCAAGAAAAAAAGGCATGGAGTACGACTCAATGGCCAATACAACAACTTTTACTGCTCCCGGGCAGCAAGCCGGTCTCAATGAGTGGCTTGACTACATCGGCAAAATCCATGAAAAACCCATGGATCTCGGTCTCGAGCGCATGAAAGACATGATTGCTCGCATGGGAATCGAGTTTACTTGCCCGGTGTTTACCGTGGCAGGCACCAACGGTAAAGGTAGCACCTGTGCTTTGTTGGAATCTGTCCTGCGTTACTCGGGATATCGCGTGGGTATGCATACGTCTCCGCATTTGCTGCGTTTTAACGAACGTTGCGTGATTGCAGGCGATGAAGTCGACGATGACACGCTCATCGAAGCGTTTAAGGAAGTCGAGAAGGCCCGCGGCGATAAACCGCTGACGTATTTTGAATTTACGGGACTGGCGATTCTGCGCATCTTCCAAAAGGCACATCTTGACGCTGTGATTCTGGAAATTGGATTGGGCGGTCGTCTCGATGCGATGAACGCGATTGATACGGATTGTGCCATCTTGTGCAGCATCGGTATTGATCACTCGGCGTATCTTGGTGATACACGCGAAAAAATCGGCTGGGAAAAGGCGCATATTTTCCGCCATGGCAAGCCGGCGATTTGTACTGATCCGCAACCGCCTGAATCGGTGATTGAATATGCGCATGAACTGCTCGCGCCGATTTATGTGTGGGGTAAGGACTTTTTGACTTATCGCCACCACGGTATGTGGGACTTCGAGATGGACCTGCGGTCCATGGCAACGATTCATACGACCGAATGGCGCAATCTACCCAAACCGGCGATTTCAGGCGTCGCTCAGTTGCAGAATGCAGCGGGCGCTTTGGCCGCTCTCGCCGTTATGCAGGATTTTCTGCCGGTGACGCGCTCGGCCGTAGTCGAGGGTTTGGAAAACGTCGTCATTGCCGCCCGTTTCGAGAAGGTCAAGGAGTGTGATCAATACGGTGCCAGTGTCACGATTGACGTCGGACACAATCCGCAGGCTGCGGAAGTGCTCGCTGAGAATCTAGCGCGCACCACATCGCCAAAGGACAAGGTGTGGGCTGTTTTCGGTATGTTTGCCGACAAGGACATGGCTTCGGTTGCCAAGATCATGAACCGACATATTGACCGTTGGTTTGTAACGGGATTGCCAAAGCCACGTGGCGCCGAAGCTCTTGAGCTGATGGATGCAATGCAGGAAGGCGGTGTCGATATGGGCAAGGTGGTTACCTGTAGCTCTGTAGACGATGCCATTCGCAAAGCTTTGAAAGAAAGTCTCACTGAGGGGCCCGAGACTGTTAAAATTGTCGGGTTCGGCTCTTTTGTGACGGTCACAGGGATTATTGAATCCCTCAAGCATGATCTTCGCGAAGAACAGCTTGCCGCAAGTCAGGTTAAGTAATCTGTAGCGGCAGCAACAAAAGAGGGCCCGTACCGGAGTATCCGGTCTGCGGGTCCTTTTTTTGATACATCGTCCAGTTGGTGTTTTTTATTGAACGACGTTTCGAGCGTTTCGGTTCGCATGATCGACAAGTTTCAAAAACTTTTTGGCCCCAATCCTCCTCGTAAAGGTGCTGTACACACCAGTTCGCCTATGGAAGATATGGATCTGGGAGCCGAAGACGAGGAGCACCGCAAACAAATTGCCCGACTCAAGAACAAACGTCGACTGATCGGGTTGCTTGCTATTGTGGCGGCTGTTGCGGTCGTTGCGCCGGCTTTGTTTGAGCCGAACGATATGTACTCGCAGCGCGGTGCCAAGTTGGAAATTCCTTCCTTGCAGGACAACACTGCAGCAAAGGTCGTACCGATCAACCGGAAGGAAAAACAGGTGCCGACAATCCCGACGGATCTCGCAACGGCAGAGCCTGCGGCAGCCCAAAGTTTGAAAAGCGATAATCCGGTTACGGCGGGTGCCAAGCAGTTAACAACGCCGGAACAGAAGTCGGTGGAGGCCAAGGCGGTTGCCAAATCTGAAGGGCAGGCAAAATCAGTAGAAAAATCGCAAAAAAATAAAGAAGAACAGAAAAAGGAGGTTGTAGCCACTAAGGCAACTCAAGGACCGTTGCAAGCGGTTTCAAACGGACGGTACTTTATTCAGGTTGTGGCTACAAGTCAGAAACAGTCGGCAGAAAAGGTAGCCGCAGATCTGCGAAAATTAGGCTTGCCTTCTTATACGGAGATTGTTCGTCGTCGCGGCAGCGACTTGTGGCGTGTACGTGTCGGACGCTTTGCATCGCAGGACGATGCAAAACGCGCTTTAGACATTTTGGCTCTCAATGCAATCAGCAACGGTGGCATTCATACGGAAAACAAATAGGCTAGAACACAAGAATGAATGAGATCGATTGGGTCATTTTGGCCGTTTTGTTTTTCTCGACGATTTTGGGTGTATCCCGTGGTGTTGTGCGGGAGATTCTCGCTATCGTCGGTTGGGTGCTCGGGATATTTCTGTCGTTGCGTTTTGCACCGGAGCTGGCTGAACTGATTCCGCTGCCGTCCGTGTCAATTCTGATTCGCACTGCTTTTGCGGCGGTGGGAATAGTTGTGGTGACTCTCTTTACGATTGGTATCGCCGGTAAAATTTTTTCCAAGCTTCTTGCCGCAGCGTCAATCAGTTTCGAGGATCGTGCGATCGGGGCGGTGTTTGGCTTGATGCGAGGCATTGTGATTGTCTGTGCCGTCGTTTTCGTTATGGGGTTGACAAGTGCTGTGAAGACGGGTTACTGGCGCAACTCCGTCTTAATTGTCCCCGCAGAGCGAGTGATCGACTTTTCGTTGCCGTATTTGCCGGCCACGATAGCGGAGATGCGTGCTAAGAAAAGTTTTTGAAGATAACGCCGGTCGACCGTTTGGAGGGCCGGCGTTAAATTTTTGATATTTTGAAAGCGAATCAGAGACCTGTCGGGTACAATTCGCGCTCTTTTTTAATGTTGCCTTGAGGAATAAAGGGAAATGTGCGGCATTGTCGGCATGATCAGCCAGAAACCGGTCAATCAGCGTATTTACGATGCACTGCTACTGTTGCAGCACCGCGGCCAGGACGCTGCCGGTATCGGAACTCTTGACGGGCTGACTTTTCACGTGCACAAAGCCATGGGGCTTGTGCGTGATGTGTTCCGGACGCGCAATATGCGTGACTTGACGGGGTGTTCGGGCATCGGCCACGTGCGCTATCCCACGCAGGGGTGTGCTAGCTCCAATGAAGAAAGTCAGCCGTTTTATGTGAATGCTCCCTACGGCATTTTGTTTGCGCATAACGGGAACCTCACCAACGCGCAGGAAGTTGCCGCCGAACTCTACAACCAGGACCGTCGTCACATTAACACTTCGAGTGATTCGGAAGTGCTTCTTAACGTGCTTGCCGACGAACTTATGAAGATTGTTCCTCCGTCGGGATATTTCACAGCCGAAGTGGCTTTCGAAGCCGTCAAAGGCGTACACAAGCGTGTTAAGGGGGCTTATGCGGTCGTGGCTCTGATTGCCGGTAAGGGACTGTTGGCTTTCCGTGACCCCAATGGCATTCGCCCGCTTTGCTTTGGTACTCAAAAGCAGGCTGACGGCACGACCGACTATCTGGTGAGCTCAGAATCGGTCACTATGGTTGGTCTCGAGTACGACTTTGTTCGTGACCTTGCTCCGGGCGAAGCAATTTTTATTTCCAAGGATCGTGAATTCTTCAGCTGCCAGTGCGCAGAAAAGCCGCAGCTCAATCCCTGCGCCTTTGAGTATGTTTACTTTGCACGTCCCGACAGCTATATCGACGGCATCAGTGTTTATGGTGCTCGTCTGCGGTTGGGCGAATACCTTGCCAACGAGGTAGCAGAACACCTGAATCTGCGCGATATTGACGTGGTGATGCCGATTCCCGATTCGAGTCGTCCTTGCGCGCAGCAGCTCGCCGAAAAGCTAAAGCTTACATACCGCGAAGGATTCATCAAGAATCGCTATGTTGGCCGCACCTTTATCATGCCTGGTCAGGAAATGCGCAAAAAGAGCGTTCGTCAGAAGCTCAATGCCATGCCGGTGGAATTTGCCGGCAAGAACATTTTGCTCGTCGACGACTCGATCGTGCGTGGTACGACCATGCGTGAAATTGTGCGGATGGCTCGTGAATCCGGAGCTAAGAAGGTCTACGTGGCTTCTTCCGCGCCCCGCGTGATGTATCCCAATGTCTATGGCATTGATATGCCGACTCGCTCTGAACTGATCTGCGGTCACGGGGCTTCTGCCGAAGAAGTTGCGCGTCAGATCGGTGCCGACGCTGTGATCTTCCAGACGATCGAAGGACTTAAGGGAGCGCTCACCGATCTTAATCCGAATATTTCCCGCTTGGATTGCTCGTGTTTTGACGGCGAATACGTTACGGGCGACATTGATGCGGCTTATCTGGACAAGCTCGAAGCCAGCCGTTCCAAGCCTGCCAAACCGGCAAGCAAGGATGACGAAGAGTAAAGACAACAAAAAGCCGACGCGCTCGAACAGGCGCGTCGGCTATGAGTCGATAGGCGCAGTCTCAGAAGAGCCTGCGCCTTTTTTCAAGCGCGATGCTGATCGCGCCAGCGAACTTTGATGCGATCAGCGATTTCGGCCAAACGGCGTTCACACTGAATCCAGTTGCGCTCAAGTGTTTCGTCTGTTTCTTCACACACGCCTTCCATTGAGGCTTTTTCAAACTTATGTACGCCAAGCTCCGTGAAAACTGCAATCACAGCCTTATCGGCGTGATTGAGTGACTCGCGGGAACCACCGGTATGAAAGCCGGAGCTTCCAGAGCTTTGGAGCAACACCACAAGTTTGTTGTGCAACAAACCGTAGACTCGTTTGGCATTGCGGCTTTCTCCGAAGGTGTACGTTTTGCCTTCGCGGACGATATTGTCGATCCAAGCTTTCAAAGGCGCCGGGATGCCGAAGTTGTAGACGGGGCAGGAAATCACGAGTACGTCGGAAGCGAGAACTTCGCCCACCAATTCGTCACTTTTCCTCAGACGTTCAATTTGCTCGGGGGTGCGGTGAGAGGCGGAAGTTCTGGCTGCCTGCAAGAAGGATTGATCAATCATTCCGGGCGGCTTGGCGGCTACGTCACGTTCAACGATTTTGACGCCGCGCCCTCGAATGGTCTCGCGCAGGATGCGAGCCATCTTTCGCGTATATGACCCCTGGTTCTCCTTGCGGACCTCAGAAGCGAACGCGCTTGAGTGAATAAAGAGGATTTGCGGCATTGAAACGATCCTTTCTTTTACAGCGAACTGTATGACAAACGGGCATACAGCCTAACAGACATAGTCGAAGAGAGCGGTGGAGTAGGTCGAAAAACCTGAAAAGATTTATTTCCACATAGGCAGAACTCCCCAATTTGACTAGGGAAAAGTACGGAGCTCTGATTCAAAAGATGCATTTTTGGCCTGTTGCGATCAATTTTGAAAGTGAATTGGCCTGTTCGCCTTTTTTCGTTTTTGTTTAGATGATGCCGTATGCCGTTTTCTTTTGATGATGTCTATCGTTCAGATGAAGATATGGCGAATTTTTAGCGAAATAGGAAGTGGTTGATTCTTTAAATGCAATCAAAGTGCTCTGTAAAGGCGGGTTGCATCATTTTGATCTGCGCCTCTGAAATACCTGCGGATTGAGCTTCGTCCTTCCAGCGGGCAATGATCTGAACTGTTTCATGAGTGATGTTCTCGGCGATATCCGAAGGAATGCCCCAGTCGGAAGAATGTTTCAAAAGCGCTTCAGGGGTAATGTCTCGGTATCCGTCGCCATAGGTGAGTGTCAGGTGGGTTTTGGAAAGTGACGGATTGAGATCAAATGCGGGTGCCAGTTCCCAGCCTGCCGGAGTGAAAAGAAAACCCAGGTTGCGCAGATGATCGTCTCCGTCGTGGATGAGGCATTTGAAGATGGTGCGCCGCCACAATTCTTCTTTTTGTTTTTCCGGATCGTGACAGATAGTTTCGATCAGTGATGTCAGGTCTCGGTAGCTGCGGGGGTCACGGTTATCTGTTGCACCGAGCAAGGCTCTGACGGACAGAAAGTGCAGACGAGACCCCGCTTCAGTCCTGTCAAAGCGCTTGGAGGCAAAGACGCGACCGAAAGGGTCGTCAATGTCAATCAGCTCAAAGTCCGGCAGTCGGATGCCGGCTTGTTGAGCCAGACGCGCGGTTACGTACTCCCAGGCACCTTTGTCTCTGTCATCGTTGATGCTCGGAAATTTGGCGATGCAGAGTTGACTCTGCTCGTTGATGAAACTTGTTTTAGGGCGAGACCCTCCGAGAGCCGTCGCGTTTTCTGCGAATTGCTCGAGACAAGCGGATGAGAGCATGTCGCCGGTTTCGATGCGACGAGCTGTTTGACAGAGTTCGGCCAAGTCAACCGTTGTTGGAGGCGTGAAGCGTCTTTCGCCGAGATAACGCCCGGGCATTTTTTCATCGACAAATCGCAGAGCCCCCATGCGGTCACTGTCGCAGACGAGTCTGAGAAGTTGAGCATCATCGACAGGAGCTGGGCGGACTTCATCTTTGCGCGCGCGAGCTTTGAGAAGTTCAGAAGCCACTTTTCGCCCCCAGAGATCCGGAAGCGAATCAACGATAAGGCTCGTCAGTCGTTTCCCTTCTTCTACCACATCGGCGGGATTCCAGCCAGAAGATTTATTTAACACCGAGTGATTTGATTCAAAGGCGATCGATCCGTTTCGAAGAAAAACACGGCCGATGAGTGCAGAGGTGTGGTTTGCGTCTTCATAGCAGACGGAGAGAGCATTTTGCGACATCTTTTTCTTTGTTTTTGTTCAACTTTTTCTACTGTATGCATCGGCGCAGACAGTAGCTGTGCTTTTTGACGTGATGATGGCGCTTTTGTGACAAAACGAAAACGGCAGGCTCCTCGGAAAGGAATCTGCCGTTGACGAACCGAGAGAAGTGTCTCGGTTTATGTCGATGCGTTTGTCCGATTAGGCCAGACCGGTGATCTTGCCGTCCTTGACGTCAATGTGCATGGCAGCAGGGGCCTTGGGAAGCCCCGGCATACGCATGATGGCTCCAGTTGTGACGACAGCAAAACCGGCGCCGGCATTGAGAATCACGCGCTGAACCGGCAAATCGAAGCCCTTGGGGGCACCGAGCGCCTTCGGGTCGGCTGTCAGCGAGAAGGGAGTCTTGGCGATGCACACAGGCAGATTGCCAAAGCCCATGTCGGTGAGTGTCTTGAGGTCCTTCTTGGCGGCTTCGGAGAACGAAACCGAGCCGGCACCGTAGACACGCTTGGCGATCTTTTCAACCTTGACGGCGATCGGATCTTCATCTTCCACGGTGAAGTGCAGTTCTCCCTTGGAAGCAGCTGCGGCTTCAAGAACTTCCTTGGCCACGCTTTCGGCGCCTTCGCCGCCCTTGGCAAAGCCGTCGCTGATAGCAAAGCGAACGCCGAGTTCTTCGCAACGGGCGCGCAAGACGGCGATTTCGTCTTCCGGGTCGTTGTAGAAGTGGTTCATGCTAACAACAATTTCGGGGCCAAAAGCCTTGAGGTTGGCGACGTGTGCGTCAAGGTTGCACAGACCGGCCTTGAGAGCTTCCATATTGGGTTTGCCGATTTCGGGCAGAGCCACACCGCCGTGCCACTTCAGCGCCTTGAGGCTGGTGACAAGAACGACGGCGGCAGGACGCAGACCCGCGTGACGGCACTTGATGTCGTAGAACTTCTCAGCGCCCAGATCGGAACCGAAGCCGGCTTCCGTAATGGCGTATTCACCGAGTTTCATGGCGGCAAGCGTGGCGACCACCGAGTTGCAGCCGTGGGCGATGTTGGCAAACGGGCCGCCGTGCACGAGAGCGGGCGTACCTTCGAGCGTCTGCACAAGGTTGGGCTTCATGGCGTCAAGCAGCAGAGCCATGACGGAGCCCGTGGCGCCGAGTTCGGCGCAGGTGAAGGCCGAACCGTCGCGTTTGATGCCCAGCACGAGACGATCGATACGGGCACGCAGATCATCAAGGTCGGTGGCAAGACACAAAACGGCCATCAGTTCGCTGGCGGCTGTGATGTCAAAGCCTGCTTCCGAGGGGGTGCCGTTGGCGCTGCCGCCCAGACCGGTCACGATGTTACGCAGCTGACGGTCGTTGACGTCAAGCACGCGGCGCCAGGTGACTTCCTTGAGATCAATCTGACGCTGGTGACGGGCGTTGTCGACCAAGGCGGAAATGAGGTTGTTGGCGGCGGTGATGGCGTGGAAGTCGCCGGTAAAGTGCAGGTTCACGGATTCCATCGGCAGCACCTGCGAGTAGCCGCCGCCAGCGGCACCGCCTTTCATGCCGAAGACCGGACCGAGGGAGGGTTCGCGAAGCGCGAGAACGGCCTTCTTACCGAGTCGGTTGAGTGCCTGAGCAAGAGCGATGGATGTGGTCGTCTTGCCGGAACCGGCGGGCATGCCGGAGGTGGCAGTGACGAGAATCAGCTTGGCGTCAGCCTTGCGTTCCGGGTTGAGGGTGAGCTTGGCCTTGTCCCAGCCATACGGTTCAAATTCGTTGTCTTCCAATCCCCACTCATGAGCGAGGTCGTCGATACGCTTGAGTTTGGCGCTCTGAGCAATTTCAATGTCGGACAGCATCGGAATGTGACTCCTAAAAAGTTAAAAGACAAAAAGGTGAAAAAATTGATCGTTGTGTTTGTGCTTCAGGTACAGGGGAGAGGGAAAAAGGCCGCAAAACCTCCCAACGGCTCCAAGCGAGCCGGTGACAAAAAAGAACAGCGGGAGCTCAAGCCGACAACGGCGAGCTCAACCTTCATAAGAGCAACAAACAAGGAATCCGGGACGATGAAATTCGCTCGGTGACAGCATGTTGCGCGTCACCGTGTGAGAGTGCACCGAAATATGCCACAAAAGGATGCAACTTGCGAGTGAAAAAGCGCCGCCATAAGACGTACACAAAAAGAAGGATGTCTTAGATTGAGGTCGGGCCCGATCGGCGGCCGGAGAGCAGGCGCTGTAAAAGAGGCGCTAAGGGAAGCAAAGGAGACGAGCTGCAGGAGGGCTTCCTGCTGCGCTCGGGCCGCCAAAGCCATATCCGATCCAATTATCGCTCAGACCGATTAAATAAGACAGTTGATGGTTCCGTCGCAGGCTTCACCCACGCCCCATCCGATCATGCGGATGACAATAAAAACGGCAAGCCAAATGGCGATCCAAAGAAGGATTTGCTTCAAATGCGGCAGTCTCGGTGTTGTGTTGTTTCTCATAGCTCTCGATCCCGTATGTGTCCAAAGGGGCTAAGCGCCCGAACCATATGTCTTTCTTTGATTACATTTTCTCACATATGAAATACAAAAATGCGTGATTTCAAGGGCTTATGTCTGCTTTTCGGTACATTTTCAGCTGAATCGGAATTCACGTTTGAATTTCAATTTTGACGGCTTTTTCTTTGATAAGTCGTTGTTAGGGAAGCCTTCAGCATTGGGCGTAAACTCGCATTTTTGATGGTGTCAAAATCGGCTTTGCGCTCTTTATAATTGCCGCCGTCTTTCTATAGTGCAGCTTAAAAACGTCCGCAAACGGTTCTCAACAACTGCTCGTTTCGGACGGCTATTGGAGTTCTTGTTATGCGAATTCTTGTTGCGGTTAAGCGAGTTGTGGACTACAACGTAAAGGTTCACGTCTTGCCCGACCACTCGGATGTCGATACGGCCAACGTCAAGATGTCCATGAATCCTTTTGACGAAATCGCCGTCGAGCAGGCCGTTCGGCTGAAGGAAGCCGGCCAGGCTGACGAGGTTGTGGTCGTTTCGATCGGTCCCGATAAGACGGTCGACACGTTACGAGTGGCCATGGCGATGGGTGCTGACCGTGCGATTCATATCAAGCATCCGGACACCAAGATTGAACCCCTGGCCGTTGCCAAACTCCTGGCTGCTGTTGCTAAGCGAGAAGAGGCCGCTCTGGTGCTTCTAGGCAAACAGGCTATTGACAATGATGCCGGTCAGGTGCCGCAGATGCTCTCGGCTCTTCTGGACTGGCCCGTGGCAATCAACGTCAGCAGTCTGCAGCTTGAAGGCAGCAAGATCATCTGCGTGCGAGAAACCGATACGGGGCTGATGAAGGTTGAAGGCGAACTGCCTGCCGTGGTCTCTGCCGACCTGCGTCTGGCCGAACCGCGCTACGTGACCTTGCCCAATATGATGAAGGCCAAGAAGAAGCCCGTGGATGCTGTTGAAGCCGCCGACGTGGCTGACATCGGCAAGCGCACGCTTGATCTGCAGGAAGTGATTGAACCGCCCGCTCGCAGTGCCGGCGTCAAGTTGAACAGTGTTGATGAACTGATTGACGTTTTGAAAAACACGGCCAAGGTGCTCTGATAATAGGAATTGAAGGAATATGACTATTCTTGTGATTGCAGAGCACAGCGATGCTCAGCTTAAGTCTTCGACTCTGAATACGCTCAAGGCGGCTTTTGAACTCGGCTCTGAAGTTGACGTTTTGGTGGCTGGGCAAAACTGCGAAGGGGCAGTCAAGCAGGCGGCTTCTGTGACCGGTGTGCATAAGGTGCTTGTAGCCGAAGGCGAAGCATTTAATCACTGCCTGCCCGAAGCATTGACGGATGCTGTGCTGGCAGCTCAGCAGGCCGGTAGCTATAGCCACATCCTCTTTACGGCAGGCACGTCCGGCAAGGCCGCTATGCCGCGCACGGCCGCCAAACTCGGTGTGTCAGCTCTCACTGAAATTGCAGGCGTGATCTCCGCCGATACGTTCAAGCGCTACATCTACGCGGGCGGCGTTCTGGCTACCGTCAAAACCTCCGCAACACCTGTTGTAGCAAGTGTCCGTGCTACCTCTTTTGAGGCGGTTCCAGCCGAAGGCGGAAATGCTGCCGTTGAGAAGCTTTCTGTGACGCCGTCTTCCCGCGGATTTAAATTTGTGAGTGTGGAAGAAGCGGCAAGCGATCGTCCGGATTTGCTCACTGCCAAGCGCGTCGTTGCCGGAGGCCGCGGTCTCTTCGACGAAGAAGGATTTGCCGCTCTTGATAAGCTTGCCGAAAAGATGGGGGCAGCTTTGGGTTCCACCCGAGCCGTGGTGGATATGAACCTGGTACCCAGCGAAACGCAGGTCGGTCAGACCGGCAAGATCGTGGCTCCCGAGCTCTACATGGCTTTCGGTATTTCCGGCGCCATTCAGCACGTAGCCGGCATGAAGGACTCCAAAGTTATCGTGTCCGTGAACAAGGATGCTGAAGCTCCGATCTTCGAAATGTCTGACTACTATTTGGAGGCAGATGCGGTCGAAGTGATCAAGGAACTCACTGAGAAGCTCTGATCTGCTCGAATTGGCAGATCCATAATCCACAAGAGGCACCGGTGTCCTATACAAGTGATACCGGTGCCTTTGCTTTTTTTCAGACTTCCAAGATAAGGTCGGGCGAAGGCAGCAGGGAGGTTGTTTACAGAGAAGACGAGGAAAAAATGCGACTCGCAAAACTTGTTTTGAGTGTAACGGCGTTTGCTGTGTCGACAGTGTTTGCCGGAGATTCGCTGCTGAACTTTGATAAGACTGATCCAACGGCTACTTGCATTCTGACAGCCGAAAGTCCGTCGCCGAAATATGTCCTGATTCTTTTCCCGGGTGGCGACGGACGTGTCGCGGCGCACCTAACGGGCGGAAAGATTTTCTTCGGTAAGCGCAACAATTTTCTGATTCGCTCCCGTTTACTTCTGGCCGACAATGAGTTTGCAACGGTCTCAACCGATGCTTCGAGTGATCAAAAGCGTTTTTCTTTGCTGCTCGACAGAATCCGGCAACTGTATCCGCATGCCTCAGTCTGGCTGGTCTCAACCAGCAGAGGTACGCTGGCGGCGGCTCAAGTCGCCGGTAAATGTCGTGACCGTCTCGATGGTGTGGTCTTTACTGCGTCAATGAAAGAGCTCAGAGATATCCCATTGGATGCAATCAAGGTCCCTAAACTCTTTGTGCACCATGTTTCCGATGGCTGCAAGAGCACGCCTTACGATGCGGCCCGAGAACTTGCGGCAAAGCTAAATGCCGACTTCGTGACCGTATCCGGCGGAAAGACCAAAGGTAAGCCATGTCAGGCATTTGCGTACCATGGTTTCAATGGTCGGGAAGAAAAAGTTGTCGACGAGATCAAGAATTGGATCAAGGCGAGAGCCGAATAGCTACAGCCTTGGGGCCGCTTTCAACGTCGTACAGTATGTTTGTGCACGGCTGACGGTATTTCCAGGCACCGACTGAAGAAATTTTCTTGCTGGAAGGAATGCGACGGATTTTTAGGTAAGACCGATTTTGGCTTTGTACTTACTGATTGTGCCTGCCCACCAATTTAAAATTTCGGGATCAACTTCACCGTCGCGGCTTCGTAACACAAGACGTTCCGGAGCAAGCGCAAGCGTTGAATCGATGGAAGTAACCAAGTTCTTGTACGGCGACTGACCTAAAAGTAAGAATTTGGGCAGAATCGCCCAGCCTACCCCTTTTGCAGCCAAGCCCAAAGCCCATAGGCCGCTGTCAACTTCCCAATGGTCGTTGCAAATAACACGGGGTGGAGTTGCTTCCGGTGCTCTGGCGTGCACCACGATTTGTCGGTAGCAGCGCAAATCTTCAAGGGTTGGCCGAGAAAGGGAGGCCAACGGATGGTTTTTTGCGACAACAATGGACACGGGTGAGTGCCCGAGCAATCTCTCATCGCAGTGAGAAGATGGGGAGGATGCAAAAATCAGAGCCAAATTCATGCCGGCTTTGCTGAAAAACCAGTCTGCTTCAGAACCGGTTATGTTTTCAACCTGCAGCCGTACGGATGGAAAGCGTCGGGCAAACAGCCGCAGCCAGTCAATCATGACCGGAGCTTCCAGGACAAGATCAATGCCCATGTAAAGAGCAGGGGATGGCGTATCGGTAAGCGACAGGGCTCGGGTTTCAAGACGATCCGCTTCAGCCAGAAGACGTTGCGCGCCGACCAGAAGTTCAGTTCCTCTGGGTGTCAAAACAGGTTTGGGCGTCCGGTCAAAAAGCTTGTAACCAAGTTCGGCCTCCATGCCTGAAATATGCATCGACACCACCGACTGAGCCCGTCTCATTTTTCGTGCCGCTTCAGAGAATGAACCTGTTGCCGCAACGGCAACAAAGGAGCGAAGTTCATCAATTTTTAATCCCATGGGACAGTGCGCCTTTTAGTATCTATCAATTTATTGATGAATTCTAACTAGATTACTCAAAATTTTGATGAGAAAATTTCGTTATGACTAACTCTACGGAACAGGCCTATGTCTTTGAATTCCTCTCTCAAAAAGAAACCGATGAGCGCGGTTGCGACGCTTGATCTAAATTTATCTGCTCAACATTCTTTGCAAGATGCAAAGGCTGACGAGAAAATCCATGCGGGAAGCGGCAATCGAATGAATGCTGTTTCCGGAGCTGAACTTTGGGCTGCCCGCATCGGTTTTTTCGCCGGAGGTTTTACAGTGGCCTCGTGGGCTCCTTTGATTCCTTTTGTTCAGGCGCAATTGCTGTTGGAGCCCTATGTTTTGGGTTTCTTGCTGTTGGGCTTAGGAGTCGGTTCTTTTGTCGGCATGCCCTTGGCTGGTCGGTTGACGCAGCGTATCGGAGCTCGAAATGCGATATTGCTTTCCGGATTGGCGTCCTGCCTTTTGCTGGTGGTGCTTTCGCTTGTGCCAGGGTTCTACATTGAGTGCGCCGCACTTTTGGCTTACGGCGTGACACTGGGTTGTCTGGAAGTGAGCGTCAATATTTACGGTACGCATTTGGAAAATCGCAACCAAGCTCGGCTAATGAGCGGCTTGCATGCCGCTTATTCCATCGGAGAAGTTGTTTCGGCGGTAGCGCTTACTTCGTTGTTTGTGCTGGGGCTTGCTCCGGGGCAGGCCGTAGGAACGCTGATGGCCTTGCTGGCTTTAACGATGATTGTTTTGCTGCGGCGTATAGAAAACCATCCAATTGAGGTGCCCAGAAAAACAAAAGAAAAGCGCAGCAACGGATTGGCGTTTAACGGATCCGTAGCCATTCTTGCGCTGGTTTGTGCAGTCATCTTTCTGACCGAAGGCAGCATGCTCGACTGGAGTGCTATCTATTTGCGAGACTACGCCGGGGTACCTCAGGAAGTCAGCGCTGTCGGGTACACACTTTTTGTCATTGCAATGGCCATTTCACGTCTGATCGGCGACAAATTGGCAATGAAGTTCGGCGCTGTGACGATGCTTTCAATTGGCATCGGCCTGATGTTTACGACGCTTCTGGCGCTAGTGTTCTTCCCTTATCCGGCAAGCGCCATGGTCTCCTTGTTTATCATGGGGCTCGGAATTGCCAACATTGCTCCGATTGTCATCTCGGCTGCGTCGCGATCGGCAGCAATGGATAGCGTTAAAGCCATTACGGCTGTAACGACTGTCGGTTACGGCGGCCTGTTGGCCGGTCCTGCCCTGATCGGAGCGATATCTTCGGCGGTGTCGCTGCAAGGCGCTTTCCTTATGGTGTGTGCGCTTCTGGCTGTCAGTCTGATACTTGTCCAAAAAAATAAATCCGTATTTAGGTAACGCAGATGGTAAGACGTATCGCAGGATGCGTCTCACTTATGGCAGGTTACTTGAAGAAGGTAACGGGTTTGTCGCCGCTGGTACGAATGGCTTCAAGACCTTCCGGGCTGATTTGACCGAGATCGGCCAAGTCGGAACTCCACGGGAAGTCCACGAGGAATATCGCAATATTGCCCCAAGGCTTGTAGACAGTCATCGTTCCGCGCGTGATCTTAAAGTGGCGGGCGGCGTGTTCGAGTTCCAGAGCAGGCTTGGGATATGCAATACGTTCGTTGCGACCGAAGTTCTCAAATGTGAGCGTCATCGGCAGTCGGGCGATGAAAGCGCGCGCGTCGGCGTTATCGGCCATTTCGATGGGATAGCTCTTGCCGTCAACAGAAACTTGGATGGTTTCGGACATAGCGGTTCCTGAAGAGAGTAGACCCAAGCAGACAAGGAGCGAGGCAAGTGGTCGATGGGCACGCATGGTGTTGTTCCTTTCCGATTGGTGTTTAGTGGACTTGCAAACATGCTATCGCGCTGCAAATGACCGGTCGAGACGGGCGGTATCAAAGGTTTGCCTGAAAAGTGCAAGCATGAAAAAGGTGCCTCTGAAAAGAAGCGCCTTGATTTCATGACGATGGCTGTTCAGGTTATTTCGTACCGGTCGAGCCGAAACCGCCTTCTCCGCGCGAACTTGCTTCAAAATCAGTCACAAGTTCAAATTCGGGTTGCACGACAGGCAGCACCACCAACTGTGCCAGACGCTCGAAAGGTTCCAGAACAAAAGGCTCTTTGCCACGATTCCAGGTGCTGATCATCAGTTCGCCCTGATAGTCGGAATCAATCAAACCGACCAAATTTCCGAGGACAATGCCCTTTTTATGGCCCATTCCGCTGCGGGGAATAATGACGGCGGCGTAATTGGGATCACCGATATGGATCGCCAGACCGGTCTTTACGAGGACCGTTTCACCGGGATTGATCGTGAGCGGCTCATCGAGGAGGGCGCGAAGATCGAGGCCGGCGGAGCCCGGCGTTGCATAGCGCGGAAGGTGCTCGCGGATGCGTTCGTCAAGGACCTTGAGTGCAATTTTCATTTTTTCTTACTGGTTGTTAGGTTGTTCAGTTTTTTCAAGCCGTTTGTGCCGCTCAAGCTTCTGATGCTGCGAGAGCGCGCAAACAAGACCAGCGAATGTTACAGACATTCCCATGGGAATCCCGCTTGATTTTTTTGAGGTTTTAAAAGAGAGGCACCGAATCCTGCATTTTTTCCTGTACCTTGCTTCACTTTGGGCGAAACTTCCCCAGAGGCTGACCATTATAGGTATAGGTGCTGAAAATCGAGGGGGAGAGAGAATCTGCTCTACTTTCCAAGGAGACGATGTCTAGCAGATTCAATCAAAAGGCTGCTCCGTTGTAATGTGAGAATGCAAGCGATGCTTACCAGCACCTTTCCCAGAGAAATTTGGTCTTAAAAGTTCAAAAAAAAGAAGCCGCAACTTCCTCGCGAGCTAGCGTGCTGGGTGAAGCGATTCTCACAACAGCCATGTTGGACAGACTGTTGCATCACAGTGAAATTATCTTGATCCGAGGTGACGGCTACCGGTTTTTGAAGAAACGGAAGGACTTTTAACCTCATCCAAGGCTGTTGGCACAGATTGATTAACAATCAGGAGATCAATTTAAGGGGGGATCTATTTATTCTGAGCGCGATGTGTAGGGACAAAAAAATAATGGATTCAACAGGTTAGAATCGATTTTGCGCCTCAAACCACCTGAAAAATCCATTATGAGCAGAGTATACCGCAAGCCTTCCTCCCAGTTGGATCTTTTTGCCACTGATTTGTTTCTGGAACGAGCCAAAAAAGGCGCAGGCAAGCTGTTGAGTCTCGACGAGCTGTTTCCGTTTGAGTCCTACAGACCTCACATCCTCAAAGCCATTGATTCCTACCGTATCAAGCGCGGCGGCAAGCCGACTTCGCAGTTGAGCACGGTCGGCCGCAGAGCGATGGATCCAGTCTTTATGCTCAAGTGCATCATCGCTCAGCGTCTCTACGGCAAGGCAGACCGGGATTTCGAGCAGGAAATGCTGCAAAACCGTGTGCTGCAGCACTGGCTCGGCATCATCCGACTCAATGACGTTCCCAGGCACAAGACCATTTGGAAATACAGGGAAATTTTTGCGCAAACTGAGGTTCTTGAGACTGTTTTTGCCGACTACGTCAAGAAGTTGCAGACGATAAACAGCCACATCGGTAGGGATGCCGTGATTGCCGACTCGAGCTTTTTCGAAGCCCCGAAACAACGCAACACACGCGAAGAAAATGCTTTGATCAAAAAGGGAAAAGGCGCAATGCTATGGAACGACCAGCCGGTGAAAAAACGCCATAAGGACATTGATGCCAGCTGGACAAAGAAGCGCGCAGAAGTGCATTACGGCTACAAAGGCCATTTTCTGGTGTGTGCCGTTAGCAAGCTCATTGTCAAGGTCTTCCCCACGACGGCGAAAGTGCACGACGCCAAGGTTATCGACCGGTATTTACACTGGGCAAAGGACAGCAAAAAGGAAGTTTTATTCTTTGCAGATGCTGGCTACACAGGCAAAAAGATTGCCGAGAAGCTGCTTGATGTCGACATGCTGCCTCTGATTTGTGAAAAGGGGTGCAAAGGCGCTCCGTTGAGTGCAGATCAAAAGCAACAAAATGATTTCAAGCGTGCGTAGCCGTATCGAGCACGCGTTCGGCTTCATCGAAGAATCTCTCGGTGGCAGCGTTGTGCGGTCGGTCGGGATGATCCGGGCGAAGTTCAACATCACGCTGACATCGCTCGTGTACAACATTTGTCGGCTTGGTCAGATTATCTGAGGCAGCGGAAGAAGAAATACATCGGATATGAGCGAATCGCCACTCCGAAGTTAGGAACGAAAAAACGAGAGACGAAAATTGACAAAACGGAGTTTGCGGAGATCCGCAGGTTTGGTGTTGCCTATGTATATAGCTTTTACAACAAATATTCAGAAAATAGAATAAATTACTTGTTATAAAGATACAACCTGAAAATTTTAGGCGGCTAACCGATCATTGCTAACCGCCTTTTTACGTAAATGGGCTGAATTTGTAGAACCCACCATTACCGACGATAAGAAAGGTCAATGGTTAAAGCTCACGCCTTAACTGTTGAAACTGATCCTCGCGAGACAAATGTTGATTGAAGAACGATATTGGGTTGGGCCTTGTCCTCAATCATGTTCACGGCCTGCCGTCCAATTTCAACAAACGGAACCTTAAAAGTTGACAGCGGCGGCGTAGAGAAGGCAGCCACATCAACGTCGCCGACGCCGAGAACTGAAATATCCTCCGGAACCCGAATACCCATTGAAAGGAGCTTGCTTAATACCCCGAACGCAATGTTATCGTTGGTACAGAATACGGCAGTCGCATCTGGGTGAGTCGGAAGCAACTTTTCGACAGCTTTCGAACCGTATTCCCAAGTGAACGTCCCCGAATTCTCGGTTTCATCTTTAATTACGCAGCATCCTGTGCTTAAAGCCAACTCTATAAAACCTCTAATGCGGTAATAAGAGGACAAATTGTCTTCGTCGCCGCCCAAGACAAGAAATTTTCGGTGTCCTTGTTTTTCAAACTCACGAAAAGCCATTTTGCCGATGGCCTCGTTGTCAACTGTAACCGAAGCGGTCTCGAACTGATGAGGGGCGCAGCAGACAATTCTGACGCCTTCCTTTTTAAGCACATCTATGGAATGCATCAATTTCGAATAATTTTCAGCATCATTTCTCCAGCCGGCTCCTGCCAAAATGATTCCTTTGACTTTGTACTGGGATAGGGTTTCTAGCACTTTGACCTCTTTTGCATGGTCGCGCTGTGTGGTACAGACCAACGTCATTAGTCCTCTGCGAGCGGCCTCATCTGTCACGCCCTTGGCAATATCGGCAAAGTAGTGATCACTGATGTCGCGCACAAGGAGACCAATGACGTTAGTGTTACGGCTACGCAGATTTTGTGCTATACGATTGGGCTGATAATGAAGTTCTGCGGCAGCTTTCAGAACTTTCTCGCGCAGATCGGGCCTTACAGGATAATCGGCACCACCCAGTACGCGCGAGACAGTGGCTAGGGAGACATCGGCTAATTGGGCAACGTCGCGGATAGAAGATTTGGACATAAATAAGTTTGAAATTTCCACAGATCAGGTTCATAATAGCTCAGAAAACGTTTTCTAAAGCAAGTTTTCTTCGCGCAATTTTTTTTCACGAAAATAGAAAACGTTTTCTATATCGTCTGTCCCACCATAGACTCCGGAGCACTCCATCATGACGAGTTTTCTTTTGCAGTGCATTGTTGTTTTTGGCTGTATCTTTGTGGGTGCACGCATCGGGGGCATTGGCCTTGGTATCGCGGGCGGATTTGGTTTGTCGATTCTTACATTCGTATTCGGCCTTAAACCGACGGCTCCTCCGGTAACGATTTTGTTAATCATCGTCTGCGTGATTACGCTGGTGAGCGTGTTACAAACGGCCGGGGGGCTGGATTATCTGGTCGCCATCGCAGAGCGAATTATCAAGCGGCATCCCAATCAAATCACGATCATTGCGCCGATGGTTGCGTATGTCTTCACATTGTTTACCGGAACAGCATATGTAGCCATTTCCCTTTTCCCGATCGTTGTGGAAACAGCCATCGGCGCCAATGTTCGCCCTGAACGTCCCATGTCGATGACTTTGATCGCCTCAAAACTTGGCATCACGGGATCACCGATGAGTGCCGCAACAATGGCAATGCTTGCCATCCTTTCACCATTCGGCTTTTCGCTGATTGACATCATGATTGTTTCGATTCCTGCTGGCATTGTCGGAACCTTCATAGGGTCGCTCTTCGTTTACAAACGAGGCTACGAACTACTTGAGGATCCTGAGTATTTGCAACGTTTGAAGCAGGGGCTGATTGAACCGTCGCACGCAAAAGAGTATGACTTTGCAAAGGTTCCAACCACCACGAGAATCTCGGTTTGGATTTTCCTCTTTGCAATCTTCATGATTGTCTTTGTGGGTATTTTCAAGTCATACCTGCCGTCATGGACGATCGGTGAGAAAGTCATCACTCTTTCCGTGCCGCAGGCTCTGCAGATGCTTCTTTTTGGAGCTGCTTTCATCATCGTGGTCGTTTGTCGTCTTAAAACAGCAGCGATTGTCAACAGCTCGGTATTTCGCTATGGCATGGTCGGCGTAGTTGCCATCTTCGGTATTGCATGGATGACGGACACCTTTTTCGCTGTCAACAAGATGTTCTTCATTGATGCCTGTTCTGCCGTTGTACAGGCTTATCCAGGAATCTATGGCGTGGTGCTCTTTTTTATGTCAGCACTTTTGTTCAGTCAGGGCGCAACGATTCCGGCATTTATGCCCTTGGGTCTGACTCTCGGCCTTACACCTGTGACTTTGTTGGGGCTTTTTCCTGCTGTCAACGGCAACTACTTCTTTCCGGCCACAGGTAACGTCGTTGCAGCGGTGGCATTTGACCGTACCGGCACTACCAAAATTGGCAAGTATGTACTCAACCACAGCTTCATGCTACCCGGTTTGATCGGAACGTTTTCCATGACTGTTGTCTGCATGGCCTTGTGTTATGTGATTTATTAACCAGCAGAGCTCAATAGGAGAGAAACACATGAAACCCATTGAATCGATGTCATTGTCCGAAATTCTTTCCACCAAAGTTGACCAAGATCGTATTGAACGCTTAAAGAAGCTTACGCGTCCTGATGTTCCCGAAGATACTCCGGAGATCGTTATCGAATACTTGCTAGCCAACCAAGCTCGCGTTGTAGATATCCAGTACAAGCGATTTTTAGCTGGTACGAAAATAAATCTCAAGGAAGTTGACGATCTTTGCCAGGGCAGCATTGATATCCATGCGCATGGTGGATCGGAACCATTTGAACGGCTGCTCGATGATGACGATCTGGCAATTGCCTGTATGAAACGAGGCATGCGAGCCATCGTTATCAAAACTTGGTTTACTCCATCGGCCTCCCGTAATGCTCTGGTTAATAAAGCCGTACACAAATACGCCGAAGAGCACGGCATGGAGCCGATTCAAGTCTTTGGCGGCATTACGCTTAATCAGTCTGTTGGAGGTATTAATCCGGATGCCGTAAAACGTTGCCTGAAGTTTCCTGGCATGAAATATGTTTGGTTGCCGATGGTGGATTCTTATCATCACAGGAGAGTTGTTTTTGACGACCAGACAGGATCCGGCATCCACATTGTGGACAAACGCGGCCATGTGTTACCGGAAGTTATGGAAGTCATCAAAATTTGTGCTGACAACAATCTGACGCTTGCCTCGGGTCACTATCCGGCCAACGAAACAGCTGAGGTTCTGGCAGCGGCCAAAAACGCGGGGGTAAAACACCGTGAAATTGTGCATCCTGCTCATATCCACTCCAAACATTCCATTAAACAAATGAAGGAGGCCGCAGCAGAAGGTCACAAACTTATGTTGTCGGGACTGGGTACCCTCGTATTTCCGCTGCATGAAAGTGGTGCGCTCTACGCTGCACATATGATTTCGGAAGTAGGAGCTGAAAATTTCGTATATGGTTCCGATTTTGGTCAAATTCAGAATCCTTCTCATGTCGAAGCACTAAGCTGGATGATCAAAACTTTGATGGCTTATGGTGTAACAGCAGCGGAAATAAAAAAGATGTTTAAAGACAATCCAGCAGAACATCTCGAACTGCCAGTACTTTGAAGTTCTACGTTATTGGAACTTTTCTAAATCTTTCACAGTTCTGTTCGTCACATATCTCTATATTGCGACAGACGAATAATTTGCATGCATCTTGACTTAAAAAAATAAGATTATTGAGCGAATGAAATTCAGTGGGCGAAGCAAAAAGACAACTTCCAAAAATAATCTTTTCTTACCATCATAAACTAATTATTTATTTTGCTTTCTGAATTACTAAAGTGGTACTGAACTTAAGGAGGAAACTATGAAACGTCGCACTTTGATCTCTACGGCACTGCTTACCACTCTGGCCATTCCTGCTTTTGCGACCACAACCGCAAACATGCCCATGCGTAGAACCGAAAATCGCATAATGAGCGAAAAGGAGTGCTGGGATTTGATAAACGAAGTTGAGTACGCAGTCGTTTCGACTGCCGACACAGACGGTATCCCCTATGGCGTGCCGGTTTCAACTGCTGTTACTCCTGACAAAAAAATCCTTTTCCATGGAGTTTTGGTCGGACACGGACGCAAGTACGAAAACATCAAGGCAAATCCCAATGTATGCCTAACGTTTGTGCGCGAAGTCGACAAGCGCGAAAAAGGACTTAATATTCAGGCGGATTCTGTCGTTGTCCAGGGCAAAGTTCAGATCGTTGATGATCCGGATGAAAAGATCAAGCTTATGCGCGTTCTATTGAAGCCTCACAACGAACAAGCTACTGCCGCAGACATTGAAGCCAAGCTCAAGAAGAGCGAGCTTGGAATTAAAGGCACGCTGTCCTTCTACGTTGTTACACCGACCAAAGTCACGGGCAAGTCGATTAAACACAAAAGAATCAATTGAGTTCTGATGTGGTATCCCCGGGGTCGTAGCGGTTCCGGGGACTTTTTTCTTCCGGTTTTTCGCCAAATCACTGTGCAGTCCGACTAATCATCTGTCCAAATCAGAAACCCCAACTTGACCTTTTTGCGTGCGTCTTTGTTAAACAGCTTCCCGCTATTAGCTGGCACCACAAATTCGTTGATCTCCGTCAGCATCTGGATCTCCCACACGCGACCGACAAGTTCCAGTCCGGATAAATTCTTAAGCATTTCCGGATTGGCTTTGTCGTACACGTACCGAAAGGTGCCGTCTTCCAACGGTTCAACGATGGCAATGTCAAAGCCTTTGCTTCTGTTGTCTCTCTGGAACACATAGATTCCGCGCTTGTTAACTTCGGTTTGCCGTTCGTTCACTAAGGGTCGTGCACCCTTCGGAACGTCAGGGTCGAGCGAATCATCCATCGCAATGAGCAGCGGTCCGGCGCTGTTCTTACCGCGAACCTCAAACCGTTTTTTATCAAAGTAGTCGATGGTGATGTCTTCCGTTCCCGGTCCGCGAGCGAAGCGCGTTGTGGTGTTTACCGGTTCAAAGTCCTTGTCCATAGCGATAACTCCCTCAATTGCGATACCTGCGCCCGGAACCAACTAAGACGCCTTCGATCTGGAAATTGTCGTATTCGCCAGGACGAATGACGGGGTAGTTGCCAGAGCTGTTTTGCGGGTGCAGTTCAGGCTGGCCGTTAGCGAACTTCAAGATCTTTAGCGTGAATTCGCCCTGCAGGTAGGCAAGCACGAGAAATAAATGCGCGTACTCCTTGCAAAAAGTTGAAAGTGAACGTTCTTTAAAGGCTTGAAAGCGGCTTTAGTCGGCAGCAGTTCGCCGAACCGCGTGAAGGGGTTGAAGGCTCTTCGCTCTCCGGCCGAGAGAGTCGAAGAAGGGCCGAGAAAAAGGCTTTCCGTACAAATGAGTTGATGAAGGCGCATGCCTTTGAAAGAAATGCGCCCGAGCTCTTCACGCGTTGATTAAAAAGGGGAGAGAGAAACCTTTAGGGATGGTTTTTCGCCCGTAGGACGAAAAAGAGGGGGTGAACGGACCTCTCTGATTTAAAAGAGGGTTTTCACCAATACTTGGTGTTGCCTTTATGCACAGACAGCCATCTGAGTCATCGCCTCGTTGACTAGGGTTTCGTCAACGGCAAAACAAGCGCAGCGAACTGCTTTGCATACTGCGTTGTCGATTGAGCGTGACATAACTGCTTCGTCTCGGTCGAAATAGACAGGATCGGTTGTGGCCCACAGAAGACCGCCGCGGCAGGGAACCTCTTCGGTAAAGCTCAACCCAGGCTCGAAGTCTTCGTCGTGAGCAGCCATGTAACGCTCGTAGAGTTTCCAGGCCAGCACGTCGAGGTTTTCTCTTGTCCGAGCTTCTTCTTCGAATTCGTCGGCCAAAAAGTCGAACGTGCTGCTGGCGTCAATTGTCCCGAAACGCGAAAGGGAAACCTTTTCAAGGGAAGAGGGCATGTCAGTCTCCTTTTGTCTGGTTTCCGGAATCAGCAAAGAGCTGCCGTTTCGATATCACCTTCAGCTTCGGGAGTTTGCGGAACATCATTGACCGCTTCCTGGCCTTCAATGTCGCAAACGGAAGCTCGCGTGCGCATTTCAAGCAGGTGCAGGCTGGGGCAGACGCGGATTTCCTCTTTTTCTTCGTCGATGAGTACCGACGCTAATACGCGGTAGCCGCCCGTCATTCCCGGAAGCAGCACTGTTTCGACGAAAAGCGCCCAGATCGTCAGCCGCAGGTCCTTGAAACTCATGTGCAGACCGGCTTTGAACATGTCGGTTGTATTGAGCGTTACATATTTAACTGTACGCAGGGATTTGATATTCATAAATATCGCTTCGAGAACACGACGCTCAATCGAGTCCAATTGTCCTGTAAAAGTTTTTTCAACCCATTTGCGAATAATATAGCGCGGCTTTTCCGACATGACTTTATCCCGAATAACAAATCCAATAATCTCAAAAACAAGAGCTTGCCCTCCGCAGTGAAATCCTTGAGAATCGGGCGTTTTGCTCTTCCGATGAGCGAAATGATATTTACAAAAAAATTGATTTGTCAATGGTTTAGGCAAAGTATTTTCAAAACAATGAGCTGGTTTTGAAAATGGTTTGAAAGGCGTTTACAGGAAATGAAATGTTGAGAAAGAGATAAAGGTTTTGGAAGGACTTTAATTCGAGGAAGAGGAATTGAGAAATATTCCAATCCGAGGAGGGCGAATTGGAGACATCTGAAAACGGGGAAAGGGGATAGGAGAGAGTTCAAACCCTGGAAATGGTTTTGGAGAGGAGGGCAAACGTGAAGGCGAGTTCCTTATGTGTTGTTCTTTTTCAACATATCGGTTCAAAAACGTGACAAAAATGCAACAGGTAAGCGAAAAATCCTAAGCACTTTAGCCTAATTTGATCTCGATCAAGGTCTTTACATGGGGGGGGGTATTGTGGCCTACCGAGCCAGCGACGTGGTGTTTCTCTCTCCGCGTCAAAGGCTCGGTTTTCTTTTTTCTACAGAGATACCACGAAAGGGATCACTCTTATGAATAAGACTTTCAAGACGTTGTGGAACGATGTGCGTCGTTGCTACATCGTAGCCAATGAAGCACAAAAGACTCACGGCAAGCCCTCCAAGGCTGCGGTTGTAGCAGTTGCTGTAGCAGCTGCAATGGGGGCAACGGTTGCTTCCGCTGCTTATGTGGAACCTGGGTTTGTAGCTCAGAATCACGCACAGCTTGAACAGGCAAAGCAGTCTTGGGAAACGGCTGAATACAAGGGTGACTGGGGGTTGGCAGCAATGAATGCCTCTTCCGCATATGCTCTTGGATATAACGGCAAGGGTGTTGCTGTTGGTGTTATGGATTCCGGTGCATTACTCCAGAAGCATCCAGAATTGTCCGGTGATCGTTTCCACGCTTCTTCGGCCGATGCTCATTACGGTTCAAACGGTCAGCGTTATCCTCAGGGTGATACCAATCACGGAACGGGCGACTACACGGCAGGCAGTAGTGCCACTGAAAGTGGCACGATTGACGGTAATTGGATTAGCGGTACGAACGACTCGCACGGTACTCACGTAACTGGTACTGTAGGCGGCAATCGTGACGGATACGTTGATCCGGAAAATTCTTCCAACACTTTCCATGGCGTTGCCTGGGGTGCCGATGTGTGGGTTGGTAACACGGGTGGCACAGACAGCACGAATTATGGTCCGTTCCAAGACTACACCTTCTTCTATAACGGCTGGAAGGCACTTGCTGACAATTTGATTGCGGCTAATGGAGCAGAACGCGGCGGTGTAATCAACAACTCGTTTGGCACCAATACTCGTGTTGTTAATAACGGGACGATTGGACCGGATGGTGGCGGTACTGGAACTCATTTCCCAACGGACACGGTGTCCCAGACTGAATATGAGTATTTCCTCTTCAAGCAGATGTATGGAGAGAATCCTTCGTTTGTGGACGGCGCTTATGATGCAGTAAAGGGAACGAACGTGGTTCAGGTTTTCACAACTGGAAACCGCGATTTCGCTAACCCGTTCTATCGACCGCTTTATCCGTATTTCAATCCGGAAGCAGAACAGAATTGGATTGCTGTTGCAGGTTTGCAGCGTGACATAGATGAGACCTACTACAACAGAGGCCGCTATACGTTGGAATCGACCTGGAATGAGGCTGGACTTGCCAAGTATTGGACAGTAACGGCTCCGGGACGCGCCATTATGAGTTCCAAGGTTGACATGACGACTGGCGAGCCGCTCTGGGGGACCTCTTCCGGCACCTCTATGGCTGCGCCCCATGTCACCGGCGCTATGGCCGTCCTCATGTCTCGCTATCAGGACATGAGCGCGGTGCAGGTACGTGATGTCCTGTTCACGACTGCTAATCACCACAATCCTGACGGTACGCTCTACGGAGACTTGAACGGCAATGGCGTTCAGGATGGAGACGAGGATATGTGGACCGCTGCCGAAGGTGAGGTTGATGAACGTTACGGCTGGGGCACGCCCGATCTTGACAAGGGCATGTACGGTCTTGGCCAGTTGCTTGGCCACTTCGACTACAACCAGAAGACGATGAAGCTCGATGTTTGGTCGAATGACATCTCTCAGGTTGCCCTTGACCAGCGCGAACGTGAAGAACTCGCTTGGAAAGCAGCAGCTGAAGCGTGGTTGGCCTTGGATGACACCAAGAAGCTTTCAATGGAAGGCTTGACCGAAGAACAGAAAGAAATTCTCGGTGAAATTCTTCTTGACACAGACGATGATATCGTCGGTGTAGATGCAGACAAGGAAAAGATCAGCGAAGAAGACGCAATTGCCTGGCGAACCGAGTATTTCAATAAACGTCTTGCTGCCATCAATGCCAAGATTGACGGCAATCTGTACGACGGTTCGCTCACCAAGCGAGGTGCCGGTACGCTAGTGATGACGGGCAACAATACCTATCGCGGCGGCACGACTGTTGAAGAGGGTACGTTGCTGGGTTACCAGGGCTCCTTCGGTGTTGGTGAAGACGGAACGGGTAATGGTCAGGTCGTTGTCAATGGCGGCGTGTTCGGCGTTATGACATCCTATAACGATCAGTTCACCATGAAGGGGGACATTACCGATAATAGTGATCACTCGGTTGACGTAACTGTCAATAAGGGCGGTACCTACGGTGTTGTTGCTGGACAGAACGCAACGGTTGGTTCGCTGACCTTTGCTGACGGAGCTGGTATTACGGTTGTCGCTGCCGATGGTGATGTTCTCAAGCAGGCTTACGAACAGGCAGAAGGCGTGACCGGTTCCGTGACGGCTACAGATGGACTTACGGGTGCTGACGTTGCCGTTGTAAATCCCGATTACGCATTCTTTGACACGACCATCGATGTCAACGAAGAAGAGGGGCGTATTGATGCAACTCTTTCTCGTAGCGAAAACACGGCAGCTTCCTATGCTGCTTCTTCCAACCAGGTTGATCTGGCAAATGCTCTGACGGCCAATACCGACAGCGCAGTCTTTACAGATCTGGTCGGTGCAACGAAGAGTCAGGTTCGCAATACGTTGGCTTCTCTGTCCAACGACTTCCATCTGGCTGCTCAGAACGCCACGATCGTCAATACGGCTCTTATGGGTCGCATGATCAAGGATCAGGCTAACGCCTACGGCGAAGCTCAGCGCGCTGAACTCGAAAACGGTGCCACGCTGTGGGCTGCCGGTATGGGTTCCTGGGGTGATGTTGACGCCGGCGGCGCTTCCGTCAACATGGACGTTGACTACTACGCAGGCTTCATCGGTGCCGAACTGCCCTATGGCAACGGCAACAAGGTCGGCGTGTTCTTCGGCTATGGCCAGACGGACTTTGACGCTGGCAATGACGGCGACATGGACAGCGACGACATCCATATCGGTATGTACGGCGAAAACGACTGGGAGAAGTTCGGTCTGACCTACGGCTTTGCGTACACCACGCAGGATCGCGAAGGCAAGCAGAGCCTGAACTTCCTGGATCAGGTCACGCACAACGCGATTGACTACAACGCCACGGTCTTCCAGATCTTCGGCGAAGCCAGCTACAAGGGCTTCAATACCGAGTCCTATCAGGTTGAACCGTACATCGGTTTGTCGTGGTTGAACGTGTCGGCTGACGACTTCACGCAGCGTGCTGGCAACCACAGTGTCAAGACTGAGATTGACGACCAGAACCTTGGCCTCGCCAATATCGGTGTGCGCGGTGCTCTGCCGTTCACGGCCGGCAGCGTGGCGATGAAGGTTCGTGCCGATGTCGGCTACATGCAGTTCTTCGGTGACAAGGAAGCTACGGCTAAGGTCACGGTTGGCGATGCGGGTACGGCCAGCATCACCGGTGAAGAACTCTCCGGCATGGGCATGGTCGGTATCGGCCTTGACGCCGCTATCGGCAAGAACGCCACGTTCGGTGTGAACTACACCGGTGCCTTCGGCAGCGACATTACCTCTCACGGTATTGGCGCCAAGCTCGGCATCAAGTTCTAATCCAAGCAGCTAGAAGTCCAATCAGGAGCGGGGGAGACTCCGCTCCATTCCTCCCCTTTTTTACCTCCGGTCTCATTATTTGCTTTGAGCCGGAGGCTTTTTTTAGTGATATACAAAAAGAGAGGGAGAAATCATCATGAAAAAGGAGAACATTTCAATGACACAGCAAATCATCCAGCAGCTGGCTGTGCACCTCAAAAGCGGTCGCACCGTTGTTGTTCCGTTCAATGCCGAAAAAGCAGATGTGTTGAATCCTCAGATCGAGGCCTTTTTTAAGGCCCTGGGCGATGCAACGAAAAAGGACGGCAACTTTCTCTTTCAAGGGGCTCGCGTTGTGCTGTTTCGCTTGAGCGAAGTAGCGGGAGCCGAAGTTGTCAGCCTTGTTCGCAAGGAAAAAGAAGAGGCGGCTCAGGAAGCAAAGTAATCACTGAGAATCGAACTTTTTAACCGAGCGATCAAACAAAAGTAGCTGAAGTCTAATTGGGAGCAATGGATCCCCACTCCATGACTCACTTTTTCTGCCTCCGGTCTCTCCCCTGAGCCGGGGGTTCTTTTTTGCATACGTCTCGGCGAAAAAAAAAGCTCGGTACAAGACCGAGCAAAAATGCAAAACGAGTTTTTTGTATTTCCAGGGAAAGCGCGCATTATACGTGTCCTCTGGAAATTGGCAATGTCACCTCAATAGTGAACATGCAGGGAATCCGGGTTTCGGTCGGTTAGTTAACCGTATCGAAACTGCAACATGTTTTTTAGGCTGTAGGAGGGCTGTCAGCCCCATGTTCACGTTGTGGATCCCGGAGGTTTCCGGAGGTCAGTGTGGGGCTCGATCAAAATTAAACCCGCCTCAACCGAAGTCGAAGCGGGTTCGATTATCTGAGGACTCTCAAATGAGAGCGGTCAGATTAGAAGCGGTGACGCAGGCCGACGTAGAAGGTGTAGGCGGACGGATCCCAATCATCAGAGGTTCCACTAAGCTTTGTATCCACCTGATCCTGCATGTAGGAGGCGATCGCATAAACGTCGGTACGCTTGCTGAACGGGTAGTCGTAACCGACGCTCACAACATAACGCTTGAGATCAAGGTCGGCATCGGTATTAGCATCCTTAAGAGCATCCTGAATGCTGTCAGCAGCTTCGGCATCAACATAGCCCACACCGAACATGGCTTTGCCGCCTGCAACAGGTGCGTCTGCAGTCAGGCTGATGCCGTAGCCCTTAACTTTGACCAATGCGCCAACGGTGATATCGGGGAGGTCGCCGATTTTGCTCAGGTTGACATTACCCACAGTCGTCTTAGTGATGCCGCCGATGGAGGACAGCTTTACTTCATCGAAGTACTGAGCGCCGAAGTAAACCTTGGCTACTTCAAAGTTCCAGCTGCCGCCCAATGTAACCGTCAGGCTGTCGTCGATGTACTTGTCATCAATCTTTGCACCGGAGGTCTGGTAATTGACGGAGTCAACAGCGAAGTAGCCTGCGAACGGGCCGTTGTTATAGGTGGCGCCAATAGCATAGTAACGATCGCTGGAGGATTCGTTTTCGTTGTCATTCGAACCCATGGCATACTGAGCGTACACCTTAAAGCCTGCAAAGCTCGGGGTTTCGTAGGCAACCATGTTGTCCCACTGGCCGGCCAGGGAGAAGATGTTGCCGAGCTGTGCGGAGTATCCACCCCAATCGGAAGTACCGAAGGCGCTGACCATGCCGACCTTAGCCCAGGAAGACTGGCCGTTGTTAAGGGAACCCATGCGACCCATGGCAAACTTACCGAAGCCGCCCTGAACAAAGAGGCTCGACTCACGGTTGAACATCGGGGCGCTATCTGCGCCGTTATCGGAAGTGAAGCCGTCTTCGAGAATGAAGCCGACCGTCAAACCGTTTCCGAGGTCTTCAGTACCTTTCAAGCCCCAACGGGAGCCAGAAGCTTGGCCGGACATCATGGAGAAGGAATCTGAGTCCGCAAAAGAGTAGGCGATAGCATCGCCAGCCTTGTTAGGAATGTCTATCCCATCCAAAGAGTCAACGTCAACGTGGTTGTAGCCAACGCCGGTATCAACGATACCGTAGAGCTGTACGTCAGCGGCGAGAGCGGAGCCGGCAAAAGCGCCGAGAACTGCAACAGCAGCCAAAGTCTTTTTCATGATTTTTTCTCCTAGTCTTTTTCCTAAGACTTGCAAGAGTTGAGTTTTTGCAAAAACCGCCGGTCGGAACATGAGAATGCGGACTCTTGCGAAGACGCAACTCAAACCGGCGGAGTCCTTGCAGGACGGAGACGATCATGGCACCTAAGACTTTTGACTACCAAGAAATGAATGAAAAAAAGTGATTGGTGGGGGGGGGTGTTTACCCTAGGATAAATTACAACACTTTGTTCTTCTCCCTGAAAAATAAGGAGTCTGTAAAAGACTGAAAATGCTCGAAATTGGAAAAAGCTGAAGATTTCCTCCCAAAAAATTCGTCCGTCGAGCGAATTTTTGGGGGTAATGGAAAAAGCAATCCCGCTACATTGAGCCGCAAGCGAAAAATTGCCTGCGGCCTTTTTCTTTTTTTTTTCGGCTGCGGCAAGCCTTTTCGTTCTTTGTTTGGACAGGAGCTGCGTCGGGGGTAGTGAAATTGGAATCGGTCGATCTGCTGGAAATTCGCAGAAACAACATACAACGCTTGGTTGAGCAATACGGTTCTTTCGGTGAACTCAACCACAAAATGGGCCGTTCAAGGCGCGACACGGACATTGAGGACGTATTTTTTGCCAAGCGCGACGACGGAAGCCGCTATACGCGAAGTCGTCAAACAATGCTCTCGCACCGAATCGAGCGCAGCCTTGGGTTACCCAGCGGTTGGATGGATATGGAAAATCCGCCGATTGTTCAGGAAATCAAAAACGAACCCGAACAGCGAAAGCCGCACGCGCCTGTACAGAAATCCGCTCTAGCTCTTGAACTTGAAAAAGTTGTGGTGAAGAACGGCACCTTGGAGCAAAAAGCGGCTGATCGCGCTCAGGAACGACTCAAAACAGTGCCGTCGGTTCAGACAGCACCGGAACGAACCGAACCTCAGGCGACGGTTCGAGCGCGGCTTATGATCATGCGCCGTAAAAAAACTCGGTGGCAATGCTTCGCCTGCTGTTTTGTTCGAACAGAACAAATCCGATCCCTTAGGTTCAGCCAAGAAGGTATCAGGCGTTGAGAAGGAGGTTCCCGCAGCGTCGGAACTGAAGCTGCCCGCTGTGCCGGTTTTAACTGACACTGTCGCGAGTCCCGTACAAGAAAGCGCACAACAGACACCTGCACCTGTTCCTGTTAGGGAATCCGACTTCTGCGAGGGCCAAACGGTCACTGTACCAGTATTGAGCAGCGCAGAATCCGAGGACCGCCAGTGGAGCGAGACCGTTGAAATCCCTCAGCGAGTTTTGGCCGGACGCGAAAAGCACGTTCTTCGCGGCTAGCGGTGTTTCGGCACGAATTTTTCCTCAGCTTTTCCGAAGGCGCTTTTGTCGTGGTCGACATCAGCGGCGGATGGTGGAATTGGGTACTGAAATCGGAATTTTGAATCCCACCGAAAAAACGAGCTAAGAAGCCATTAAAAGCTGAGCATAGTACTCATTGGGCGATTTCATCTGTAGTTTCGAGTGTGGCCTAAGCCCATTGTAATAGAGCAACCAGTCCTGAACTTGTCTTTGCGCCTCTGCTCGGGATTCAAAACAGCCATTGGCTGGCAAGGTTTCTCATTTCAGTGTTGCCCAAAAAGATTCGGCCGGAGCATTGTCCCAGCATAGCCCTCGGCGACTCATCGAGCTAACCATCTGATAATTGTGTAGCTGTTGCTGAAAGGCTTGATTACAGTACTGCGAGCCTTGGTCACTGTGAAACAAACAGCCGGCGCGGGGGCCGTTTATGCCGAAAAGCCCTCGACAAAACGTCCATAACAATCCGTTTGTCCATGCGTGCCCCAAAGCTATAGCCCACCAATCGTCGCGTTCCCAAATCGATAACACTGGCTAAGTAAAGCCAGCCCTCGTTTGTTGGGATGTAAGTAATATCACCGCACCAAGCCTCATTGATGCCAAAGTCATCAAAATGTCGTTGCAGCAGGTTGGGAGCCCTGAGTAGGTCATGTTCACTATCTGTGGTTTGAATATATTTGCGGTGGAAACGGTAACTGATAGTCATAAACACACCTCGCGAGAGTCTCAGTGTGTCGCATTTGTGGGGGTCAGTTTACTTTTCCTGCCCCCGAGATACGGAACAAAACAAACGTTTTAACTCGAAGGGGAACAACCTTGGACGTTTTGGGACAGTATGAAACAGCAAAAAAATCGTTATGAATCAGCCTTTTCAAGCCGTTTGAGCCGCTCAAGCTTCTGATGCTGTGAGAGCGCGCAAACAAGACCGCCGAATGTTACGAACATTCCGACAGGAATCAAATTTTGAAGGCTCGGCTCGGACATGCCTGCAATGATGAACAACACGCCGAAAAGCGCGATCACGCTGCCCGCAAGGCGCAACAGCGCAGGCATGGCGTTCTTGTTCTTGGCGATGAAACCGGGTGACGCGGAAGCCTGATCGGATTCGTTAGCGCGCCGCACGGTAACCATGCCCGGCATGTCGCTGTTGACGGAGACGGTTAGGCCGCTTAGCTTGGCGTTGCCTTTTTCGATTTCCTTCAAAAACGCGATGTAGTCGCCGTTGTGAGGTTCTAGCGTTTTTTCGTTGAGTTTGAAGGCCATATCTACACCTCCTTTGCGAGGTCTTCGGCGATGCATTCGATGATGGTCTGCGCAAGCTTGTCTTTGCTCACGTGACCCGTGGCGACTTCCTTGTCGGCCGTCACGATCATCGCTTCGTTCATGTCGCAGCCGATGGCGCTACGAGCGTTGTTTGCCACGATCATGCGAGCGTGCTTGCGGATGCGCTTACCGCGAGCGTTTTCAAGCACGTTTTCGGTTTCGGCGGCAAAGCCGACGCAGTAAAGCGAGGGAAATTCTCGTGCCGCCTGCGCGAGGATGTCCGGATTTTCCACGAGCTCTAACGTGGGCGGTTCATCGGACTTCTTGATTTTTTCATCGGCGACAGTCTGAGCACGCCAGTCGGCAACGGCAGCGACGCTCACAAAGACATCGGCGCCGGTTGCCTCACGGCGCACGGCCTCGTTCATTTCCTCTGCCGAAACGACTGGCACGACTTTGACGCCGTATGGGGCTTTGATAGAAGTGGGGCCGGAAATAAGCGTCACATCGGCTCCGGCTTCAAAAGCGGCCTGCGCAACGGCGTAACCCTGCTTGCCTGAGCTGCGGTTGGTGATGCCGCGCACGGGGTCCAGCGCTTCATAGGTGGGACCTGCCGTGACAACGATGCGCTTACCCTGCAGGATCTTCGGAGAAAGCAGGCGCGCGGCGTGTGCGGCGATTTCTTTAGGCTCGATCATGCGGCCTGCGCCTGAAACGCCGCAGGCAAGTTCCCCGCACGCGGGGCCAAGTACGGCAAAGCCGTCGACTTTCAACTGATTGATGTTGCGCTGCGTGCTTGCTTTGGCCCACATATTGCTGTTCATTGCAGGGCATACGGCGACCGGGCAGGAGCTTGCGAGAATAACGGAACTCACCAGGTCGTCGGCAATGCCGTTGGCCGCTTTGGCAAGAATATTGGCGGTGGCCGGCGCAACGATCAGAAGGTCGCAGTTGCGAGTGAGTGCTAGGTGTTGCATTGTGCCGTCAAAGGCCTCGGTTTGTACCGGATGTCCTGAGAGCGCGGCAAACGTAAGCGGACCGACAAACTCTGTCGCAGCTTGCGTCATGCAGACGCGAACCGTTGCTCCCGATTTGACCAAAAGCCTTACGAGCTCACAGGTTTTGTAGGCGGCGATGCCGCCCGTGACAGCCACCGTAATGTTTTTGGCAGCCAGGCGAGGGTATAGCTTTGCAGTCATCGTGAAGCAGTTCTAGATTGAAGTCGAGTATCAGAAGACAGTGTAGACGTCTTGCCGGAGGATTGGATTAAGAGAGCTCACGGATCTTTTCGAGTACCGCTTCCACGTGACCCGGAACCTTGACGCCGCGCCACTCAAACGCGAGCCTACCCTGCGGATCAATGAGGAAGGTGGAGCGAACGATGCCGCGGCAGGGTTTTCCGTACATAACCTTGGGCTTGATGACATCAAAGGCTGTGCAGAGCTCTTCGGACTTGTCGCTCACGAGTTCAATACCAAGTTCCTGGCGGGTGCAAAAGCCTTCGTGGGTCTTGACCGAATCGCGGGAGACGCCGATTACCTTGGTGTTCAAAGCCTCGAACTGAGGCACGGCAGCCGTAAAGTCGCGCGCCTCCATCGTACAGGCCGACGTGTTGTCCTTCGGGTAGAAATAAAGCACCACCCAGCGGCCGCGTTGGGCTTGCAAATCAAAGTCGCCTGCCGTGGAGGGGCCTTTGACGTTGACGACGGTTTCTCCGATCTGAAACATTGTCAATTCTCCAAGAGTCAAAATTTTTGAGTGCGGTGAGTTTAGCAACTTGCACAGCCGCGATTGTTCTCAAATATTGCCGAGTGCAGATGCTTGACGTCTTGCGAAGTGGTATCTTTAGGAACCTCGAAAACTACAGAAGCCAAAAGGAAGTCTTCGACATGCGTTTCCAGCCCAACTTTCGCCGCATTGCGGCGATTCACGACCTGTCCGGAATTGGCCGGACGTCTCTGATGGCCGTCATTCCGATTCTCTCCACCATGGGCTTTAACGTGTGTCCGCTGCCAACCGCAATTCTTTCCAATCACTCTCAGTACCCGGACTTCTCTTTTTTGGATCTCACCGAAGAGATGCCCAAAATCATTGATCAGTGGGAAAAACTCGGCGTCAATTTCGATGCGATCTATACGGGGTATATGGGCTCGCCGCGTCAGATCGAGATCGTCTGCGGTTTTATTGAGCGATTTCGACGGGACGAGACGCTCGTGGTGGTGGACCCTGTCCTCGGTGACAACGGGCACCTTTACAGTAAGATGACGCAGGAGATGGTCGAGCAGATGCGTCGTCTGGCACGCCGAGCCGACGTGCTTACGCCGAATCTCACTGAAGCGTTTGCGCTCTTGGCTCGGCCATACAAGACGGACTGCACGACCGAGGAACTCAAAGACTTGATTGCCGAACTTTCCGAAATGGGACCCGATACGGTGATCATCACAGGGGTTCCGGTGCCGGGGCAGTCGGGACTGACATCCGTCATCGCACGCAGCAAATCCGATCTGCGCACCTGGAAGGTCACCTGTCCGTACTTGCCCGCACATTATCCCGGCACGGGCGACAGCTTCACGAGCGTGATTACGGGCAGCCTCCTGCAGGGCGACAGCCTTCCGATTGCGCTTGATCGCGCCGCTCAGTTTATTTTGCAGGGCATTCGCTCCACATTCGGGTACAAGATGGATAACCGCGACGGTATTCTCCTTGAGCGAGTGCTTCCGAATCTCAACACGCCGATTCAGGCGGCTACCTACGAGTTGATTTGACCAAGACACTGTTCACAGCAAAAAAACGCGTCGTGCACAAACAGACGCGTTTTTTGCCGTAAGGAGTATCAGCTCGAAAGAATTTACTTTTCGCGGCGGAATTCGTCGAACACGAGAAGTGCCGCGCCTATGCAGATGCAGATGTCTGCGACATTGAAGGCAGGCCAATGGTAGCCGAATGCGTGAAAGTCAAGAAAGTCCGTGACGTAGCCGTAGACGAGGCGGTCCCAGAGGTTGCCCAGGGCTCCGGAAATAACCAGAGCCATTGAGCAGGCAAAGAGATTGCGCTTGGCATGGCGCCACAGAAAGAACAGACACGCCGCGGTCACGAGCAGAGCAATGCCTGCGAAGGCGAAAATCTGCCAGCCGCCGGCGTCACCTAAAAACGAAAAGGCTGCGCCTGTATTGCGAACGTGACAGAGGTTGAAAAAAGGCGTGACGTGAACGAAAGAGCCGTAGGCGAGCGTATCGATCACCGCCGCCTTCGTGATTCTGTCGAGAACGAGAAGGACGAAGGCGACGATCAGCCAGAGGACAAAACGCCCCGGAGCGGGGCTCCGGGGTGCGGATCGATTGATCTCGGTCACGGCGTTTAAGCCTTGGTGCGGACTTCGCCGGCGCCGAAGAGGTTCGTGAGGCACCGTTCGCACAGTTCCGGATGTTCGGCATTGTTGCCCACGCTCGGAACGTAGTGCCAGCAGCGGCAGCACTTCTTCTGCTCGGTGGCGGTCACCGAGATTTCGAGGTTGCCTTCGTTCTTTACGAGTTCGGCACGAGAGGTCATCATCACAAACTTGAGCTCGTTGCCCAGGCCGGATAGAACTTCATAGGTCTCGCCGCTGGCCGCAATCGTGCATTCAGCCTGCAGGCTCGAGCCCACGAGGCTTTGCATACGCAACTCTTCGATCTTCTTGAGCACTTCGGCGCGGATGTTTCGAATTGTCGACCATTTGGCAAGCAAGACTTCGGAGCCCTCAACAGCGGGAACTGTGTGATAGAGCTCGGTAAAGATCGTACCTTCCTTGTTGGGACTGAAAATCGCAAAGGCTTCTTCAGCGGTAAAGGAAAGAATCGGAGCCATCAGACGCAGATAGGCGGCAGTGATGTGCCACAAAGCGGTCTGAGCGCTGCGGCGCGGCAGGCCGTCGGTCTTTGTCGTGTAGAGACGATCCTTGAGGATGTCGAGGTAGAAACTGCCCAGATCGTCGGTCGCAAAGCCCATCAAAAGAGTGGCGACCTGCTGGAAGCTATAGGTTTCATTTGTCTCAATGATTTGCTTTTGAAGTTCGGCAACACGAGCCAGAGCCCAGCGGTCAAGCTCAAGCATCTGATCAACCGGAACAGCGTCTTTGGTAATGTCGAAGTCGTTCGTGTTGGCAAGCAGGAATCGCAGCGTGTTGCGGATGCGGCGGTAGCTGTCGACAACACCCTTGATGATGGTCGGGCCGATACGCAGGTCGCCTGTGTAGTCGGTCTGAGCCACCCAGAGACGGCAGATTTCGGCGCCGTACTTTTCGTAGATTTCCTTCGGACCCATGGCATTGCCGCGGGATTTGGACATCTTCTTGCCTTCTTCGTCGACGAGGAAGCCGTGCGTGAGAAGCGCATCGTAGGGCGGACGGCCGTAAAGGATGGAACTCGTCAACAGGGAGGAATGGAACCAGCCGCGGTGCTGATCGCTGCCTTCGAGGTAGAGGTCGCAGTGAGGCTTGCCGTCGTAGACGTCTTTGTGCGAGCCGTTCATCACGGTTTCGTACGTGGAACCGGAGTCGAACCACACGTCGAGAATGTCGGTGGTCTTGTCGTACTGAGCGGCTTCTTCGGCGGGCATGAAGTCTTCGGCCTTAGCCTTCACCCAAGCTTCGATGCCTTCTTTTTCAACGCGTTGGGCGACTTCTTCCATGATTTCGAGCGTACGCGGATGCAGTTCACCCGTTGCCTTGTTCATGAAGAAGGGAAGCGGAACGCCCCAGTTGCGCTGACGCGAGATGCACCAGTCGGGACGGTTCTCGATCATGGCGTGCAAACGGTTGTAGCCCCAGGACGGGATGAACTTGGTGGCATCGACACCTGCCAGAGCCGTTTCGCGCAGGCTCTTTTCTTCGGCTTCGGTGTTGAGCACGCCCTTGGTGTCGGCCGTGGGCTTGTCCATGCGGATGAACCACTGAGCCGTTGCACGATAGATGAGCGGCGTCTTGTGGCGCCAGCAGTGCATGTAGCTGTGCTGGATCATTTCGCAGTTAAGCAGCACGCCCGCCACGCGCATCGTGTCAACAATCTTGGGCTGAGCCTTCCAGATGTTGAGACCGCCGAAGAGCGGGAGCCAGTCGGCATAGACGCCGTTGCCCATCACCGGGTTGAGAATCTGATCGTTGGTCATGCCGTTGGCCTTGCACGAAACAAAGTCGTCCAGGCCGTAGGCTGGAGCCGAGTGCACGACGCCCGTACCGCTCGTGGCTTCCACGTACTCACCGAGGAACACCGGCGAGAAGCGCTTGAAGCCATCGTGCAATTGGCTGAAGGGGTGCATGAAGCGGACGTGATCGAGGTTCTTGCCGTTGGTTTCGCCGACGATCTTGCCTTCGAGTTTGTAGCGCTTGAGGCAATCTTCCACAAGGTTGGTGCCCAGAATCAGGTACTTGTCGCCGCAGTCAACGAGAGCGTACGACAGATCCGGGTGCATGTTAATGGCCTGGTTGGCCGGGATCGTCCACGGAGTCGTGGTCCAGATCACCGTGTAGCAGGGCTTTTCAATCTTCACGCCCATCAGTTCTTCAACCTTGGGCTTGTCTTCTTCGGAAAGAGGGAAGGCGACGTCGATGGCGTAGCTTTCGCGGTCGGCGTATTCGACTTCGGCTTCGGCCAACGCCGAGCAGCAGTCAAAGCACCAGTTAACGGGCTTCAAGCCGCGGTACACGTAGCCCTTCTTCACGATGCGGGCAAGCGTGCGGATTTCGGCGGCTTCCGTTTCCGGGCGCATCGTCAGGTACGGATTTTCCCAGTCGGCGAGAACGCCCAGACGCTTGAAGCCGGCTTTCTGCTTGGCGACCTGTTCCTTGGCATAGGCGCGGGCCTTGGCCATCAGGTCGGTCTTTTCGAGCCCCTTGCCGTACATCTTTTCGATCTGGATTTCGATCGGCATGCCGTGGCAGTCCCAGCCCGGCACGTAGGGGACATCGTAGCCCTCAAAAAGCTTGGTCTTGTTGACGATGTCCTTGAGAATCTTGTTTAAGGCATGGCCGAGGTGAATTTCACCGTTGGCATACGGCGGACCGTCGTGCAGCACGAAACGGTTGCGGCGGTTTTTGCAGACGTTTTGAATCGTGTGATACAGGTCGCGCTTTTCCCAGTCGGCAACCCAGACGGGTTCACGCTTGGGCAGGTCGCCGCGCATCGGAAAGGCGGTATCGGGTAGATTAAGCGGGTACTTTGCCGTATTGCCGGCTTTATCGGCTTTAGCCATGTGTCAAACTCCAGGCCCCCTCGGGCTCTTCTGAAGGATTGAAAAGAAACGAATTTTGAGATGCGCGAAAAAAGAGCGCCATTAGGGAGGCGCATGCGCAACGAGCCGTTAGTTTACAGGCAGAAGACCTTTGATGGGTATAGGTAAGCCTGCTTAGGAGTTTTGATTGTCTGTTTTTTTAGCGTTTTTAGATGAGATAAATTACTTCCTGCACCTTTTCTGTTAACTTGCTTGAAATTGCTTGACTATTTCTCGCAGTATGACTGAATAGGAAGACAAGTTTTTTGCAAAGACCTAATTTGGTTGACACCAAAGGATCTCGTCGAAGAATTCTCTTCGATTCAATCCTTGCATCATCCTCCTTACCATGACGACGTAACGAGCCGCGATCAATTTTGACTCAGGGGTTGATCGTCTCAAGCCCGAATCCTCGTTTAATGGAGAGGACCCGCGTAGTGCGGCGAAGGTCGTTTATTGAGGCGTAGTGGCGTGACGCGCTGACGGATCGCACAATTGCGGCGTAGCCGGGAAAGAGACATCTTTCCCGGGACTGCTCAGCGGCGAGCGATCGAGAGACAAATCGACTTCAAAATTCACCTTAAACTCCGCTTTGTAAGCTGTCCAGAATTTCGATACAAGTTCAATTTTCACTCAGTCTTTAGTTCAAATGAGTTTGCAGCGGAGCCGCTAATTGCTATACAACAAAAAGGCGCTGCCAAACCAAAAAAATACCCGTCGCCCCGGTAAAGAGACGACGGGTGGACTCGTCAAAGCAGACGGTTAGAACGCGTAGCGGGCTTTAAGCGAGAACGCATTGTCAAGACGATCGTCTCCGCCGATACCAAGATCATAGAAGGCACCGAACGTCCAGCTTCCGTTGGTGGCATCTAGTCCGAGCGTTGCCTGAACCGGCGCATCATCCACAACCTGCGTCTTCACAGACTGCGAAACATTGCCCCAGCGCACCTTGCTTGTGGCTTCGTCGTCGCCGAAACTCGGAACGATCGAGAGGTCCAACTTCGGAGCAAAGGTCCAACCGGCAGCTTCAATGTTGCCTGAGAAGGCTACGCCAACAGGAGCCGTGAAGACATCCATCGAATCGTCTTCAGTCTTAAAGGCCCCTTCGTAGCCGTCCACCTCAAGTCGCGTCCAGCGAATGCCCACGTGCGGCGTGATATTGATCAAACCCACGTTAAAGAGGTATTCGGCACCGATTCCGAAAGTCCAGGCATCAGCCGTAACCTCATCGCCGAAGCTCATTCCGAATGCTGAGGCAGAGAGGTCGGACTTGGTGTGCATATAGCCCAGATCCACCTTGCCGTTGAAGTTGCCCAAACGGTGGCTGCCGTAAACGGACAATCCGAGGAAATCGGCATCGTTGTCAACGTCAATAGCAGAACCGTTCGATCCGCCGTCGCCGGTGCCGATCGTAAACGCCGCACCGATGAGTTTGCCGTTGCCAAGGCCCACGTCAACACCGATCACGCCGCCGTACAGATCAACGTCATAACCAGAATTGCCGTAAAGCGACTCGGCTTCGTTGGTTGTGGCAAGCACATCCGCCCAAACTGTCGCACCTTCGGCGTGAACAAGGCCGTTTGCAATCGACATGCGACCATCCACAGCGCGGTTCATGAGTTTGGAGGCATCGAGAGCCACGTTATAGACACCGGCCGTTGCAGCCAGAGCCATTGCCTGATTGCCGATTGCGGTTGCAGAACCGGCAGAACTCACACCGTAGTCCTCGTAAGCAGCCATGCGAGAGAGGAACTTCGTGGCTCGATCTGCGGAGTCCACATCGTTCATGGCGGCTTCATGCATGGCATCCATCAAACCGGCACCTTCAAAGCCTGCAAAGACTTCGCTGGCTTTGTTAAGCGTCGTGGTGTAGGTCAGATTTCCGTTGCCATCGTTTTCAAGCTTAAGCGAGACGATCGCGCTTGAGCTTGCCGCATCTTCAAGTACGCTGTCGGCAATGGTAAGACTATCGGCATCAATGAGTGTGCCTTCGCTGTTCTTGGTCAGGTTCACGACACGGATATGGGAACCGTCGTCAAAGGTGACGCTCTTAGCCGTGATCGCAGCACCGTCTGTCAGTGCTTTGGCATCAATCATGGCAAGACCGTTTGCTGCAACGGTCACAGATCCAGCGACGCCGGTGAAGTTGCCGAGTTCAGCCATCGAGCCGTCAACCGTGATGGAGCCGTCGGTAACATTGATTGCCTTGGCAACGTAGAGGACTGCCGAAACGGTATCCTTGCCATAGGTAAGGCCCGTCTTGTCAAATGCATCAATAGCTTGGGCTTTGTCAGCACCGAAGACAAACGTCGAATTTTGACCGGCCACGACATGAGCCTTCAGGTCTCCCTCTTCGGAAAGTTGTTGCACCGTGAGGAAGGAGCCGTCTTTCATTTCGGCACCATCCGTCCAGGCCGGGTCAATGAAAATAGTGCCGGAGTGCGCGAGCGTATCCACGTTGAGTGTGGCAGACGCAGGGGACTCTTTGTTGGCGGAACCCACAAGAAGCGTCCCGGACCCCGTCACCGTTTCGGCTGCAATTTCACCCTTGAGCTGGTGCGTACCCTCTTCAGCGTTCACATTCGTGACCGTTGTCACTGCGTTGGCTGCGCTTGCGATTGTGCTCGTTCCGGAGAGCGTGAGATTGTCAACTGTGAGAGAACCGGATGCGACTTCAATGGAAGCGCCGTTGGCATTGACGCTTGAAAGCTCAAATTCGCCATTGCTTGCGGTAAGCGTAGCGCTGTCACCAAGCTCAACCGTTGAGGTGATTGTGCCCTTGGTGGCATTTTCAGAGCCGCCGAGAGCCAGCCCACCGTCAACCGATAAGGACGTTTTGCCTTCGTTGGCAAAGCTGACGAGATCGCCGCCCTCGGCAGAACCAACAAGCGTCAGCGTTTTGCCACCCGTCACAGTGACGTTCGTCACCGTTTCGTCAAGCTTAAGATCCTTGCCGCCGATCGTCTTGTCCACCGACACCACACCGGATTCATCCGCACCGGCCGTGATCGTCACGGTTTCCTGGGTGACACCGTCAGTCATTTCGTCAATGGGCTTTTCGGTAATGACTTCGCCGTCGGAGTCAACTGCTGTCCCGGAGAAGGAAATATTGACGCCATCCAAAAGGGAACCGGCGGATGCTGCGTAATCGTCGTTGTAGAACTGATCTCGCAGCGTGAGTTTTCCGTTTTCGGCAAAGACAAGATGATCGCTACCGTAGATGAGGCTACCGGCATCGGCATTCGTGCCTTCGTCGTTCAGGCCATTGGTAAAGATCTGGCCGGAATAGGTCGAAAGCGTGGCACCGGTTGCAATGGTGAGTTTGCCTGCGGCAAGGTCAAGAGAATCGGCCGCCATTGTTCCGGAGGCCAACGTGAAATCACCGCCTTCGGCTCCGACAAAAGCTCCGACCGTAAAACCTTCATCTGAGGCATTGACCGTAAAGGAGCCTTCAGCACTGATCAGTCGGTCGGCATGGATGCTGCCGCCTGTGAAGGAGGCCGTGCCTTGATAGGCATTCATTTCGCCAAATGTCACGGAACCGCCGGATACAACCAGACCCGGTCTGTCGTTTGCTTCTACGCCTACAGATTCAACGTTGACAGCAATACTGTCAAAAGAGTAATTGCCGGCTGAGAACTTGTACTGAGGTGTCAGGTAGTCTTCCTCACCGATGCGATCAGGGTCGGTTACAACAGCAAGTGCCCCGGTGAACATCTCTCCCGTTGCGAGTCTGTTGATAGAGCCACCGGCAAATTCAAACCATCCGTTATCAATGGTTGCCAGACCGTTTTCGTCAAAGGTGTTTTCCGCAAAGTAATACGAACCGCCAGTCTGAAGAACCCAGCCGTTGGCGGCTACGGAGTCGCGGTCATAGACAACAGAACCGTTGCCGATGATGATGTTTTCGCTTTCCACGCGGCCGTTTTGGCCGTCGAGCGTTGTTCCAGTCAGCGTGAGATCGCCTTCAATATGGACGTTTTCGCTTTGGTTAATCCATTGAGACTCAGTCAAAGCCACAGAACCATTGACATTGAGGGTTGCGTTTTGTCCGGTTGTGAGCGTGCCGTTATTGACAGCAAATGAGCCAAGCCCCGTCAGGCTGCCAAGAATCTTGGCATTGCCGTTCACAATCAGATGCGAATCTCCGGAAGCTGTGACATTAACCGGTGTTTGCAAGGTATCGGAAAGTGTCCCAAACTCTGTAATGATTAAGGCATTACCGTCCATTTCGTCATTAAATTCGTCATCCGTGACTTTGCTTTCTCCCGTCACGATGATCGTTCCGCCGGTGAATTTCAGGGCATCACCGCTTGAGATGTGCATGGCACCGATCTTGAGTTCACCACCGGAAACCGAAATGCGCATGTCTGAGGAGTCACCGCCCCATGCATCATCACTTGCATCAATCTCACCGCCCGAAAGGTTGACTTGCGTGTCAAAGAACCCATAGTCAGGCGCATTAAGGACCGTTTTACCTGCCGTTTGGTTGAAAATTCCCTTGAAGTCGCCAACATTGCCGTTAAGAATCAGGTCGCCGGACACATTGATCTGGATGCTGTCAATGGGGGAGCCAATATGGGCACCTTCGTATCCGTAATCGGGTTCAGAATAAAGTGCCTCATCTGCCGTAATCGTGGTTGTTCCGGCAAGGTTCACTTCAATGTTTGGGCGTTTCCCGTTGTGTTCCTCGGGGTCAAAGTAAAGCCCCATTGATTTAGCTTCGTCGGAACCGTTTGAAGATGCCGAGATATTCAGTGTGCCATTAGAGGTAAATGTCACCTTCGCATCACTTTCCGAACCCAGATACATCCCCGTAGAGAAGGACTCGTTGCCGGTTGCCGTGACGGTCAGGTTTCCATTGTTGGTGAAGGTTTGCACACCTGCATCGTCAGCTTCATTGTTAAGTTTGATGCCGATGGTCTCGCTGAAAGCACGACTCTGAGTTTCCACCGTAATGTTGGTGGTGCCATTCAATACCACATCCGAATTTTCAGCATCAAATCCATGTGCCTCTGCACCCACACCATCTGTTGCTGTGTTTTTTACTGTGACGTTAAGCGTCGTTGCAGCCGAAGTGCTCAGTTTGGTTGCTCCGTTTTTGAGCACAATACCGGATTGGGAATAAAGTTTGACGTCTTCATCGGGCCTAGGTTCTAGGAGAGTTTCGTCAGTGGCACTTATCACATTGACATTCACGGTCTGACCAGTCATCGAAACTTCTGCAGCATCATGCTGAATCATGAGTCCGGTCAAAGGTGCTCGGCTATTGCCGTTTTGTGCAGTGATGTTTGTCTCTGTTGCACCAAAATGGAGCGTTCCGCCCTGAAAAACGCCTACTGCGGTAAACGAGTCGCTGGAACTCGTATGCACAATGGCATCGTTGACCGTAAGCGAAATGTCAGTTGTTTCGCCTGAGAGCGTTAAGTCCGCAGCTGAACCACTGACGACGAGCGTGCGACCATGCACGGAATCGGTTTTTGCCGGATCAGAGGTGTCTCGGTTAATCGTGTAGCTCAAGTTCAGATTATTTCCCGTTACCGTTCCGCCGCCGACATACGCGGCCATCCACTTCTCCGAGAAGGCCGGTTCAGCACTCAGGTCTGCCGTCTGCGCATGGGATCCGGTCAACGCAGCCGAGTTCAGGACGCCATTTGTTTCAATTGTCTGTCCGCCACTTTCGACAAAGTGATCAGGCGGTATGGCAAACACCTGCATGCTCATGCCGCCTAGAACTGCGGCAGCAACAAGACTCAATGCAAAAGGTGCTTTCTTAGACTGGTTTTTGATGGGGGGACCTTTGATTTCATTTGGCTTTCCATCGAAAAAGCGACTCGGATGTAACGAGTCGGTTGATAAGGTTAACAAATGAATGTTAATCCACGGCCAACGTTCTCGCTAGAAAGTGTCGGCCGAAGACCACAAGAGGAAGTACGGCACATCCTTCGTCAAAATCGGAAACCACAGCTTCACCTTTTTCCGGTCGGCTTTGTTAAAGCGCACCGAGCCGTTGGCCGCAGTCTGGTACTCGTCGATCTCAGTCAACATCTGGATTTCCCACACGTGGCCGACAAGTTCCAATCCAGATAAATTCTTAAGAATTTCCGGATTGGCTTTGTCGTACACGTACCGAAAGGTGCCGTCTTCCAATGGTTCAACGATGGCAATGTCAAAGCCTTTGCTTCTGTTGGCTCTCCGGAACACATAGATTCCGTGCTTGTTAACTTCGGTTTGCCGTCCGTTCGCTAAGAGTCTTGTTTCCTTCGGAAGGTCAGGATCGAGCAAAGCGCGTTGTGGTGCTCACCGTTTCAAAGTTCTTGTCCATAGCATTCGCTCCCGCAACTGCGATATCTGCGCCCAGATTCCACCACGATGCCTTCAATCTTGAAATCGTCGTACTCGCCGGGGTAGATGACCGGGTAGTTGCCAGAGCTGTTTTGCGGATTTCTGATTGGCCGTTAGAGAACTTCAAGGTCATTAAAGTGAACTCGCCTTGCAGGTAGGCAAGCTCGATGTCACCGGGAAGTGGTTCAACAGAACGTCAATCATCAGAATGTCGCTCTCGAAGATGCCGGCATCAATTATTGAGTTGCCTCTGGCTTCGATAATGAGCGTTGCATCCCGGTTTTTCTCGAAGAAATCTGTGTGCGACAAATCGTTTTTGGCGTAGTCCGTGACTGGCGACGAAAAGCCGCATTGCACGGCCATATCCAGAAACTTGATGCCATCGGATGAGTCAGCAAAAATCGTTTAGAACCCTCACCCTAAAAGAAATCGTCTCTAGGAAGCTTTATATGCAGGCATCTTAACGGAGGATTTGCTTTTAGACTCTCGGCAAGCTTCTCCCTAAAGCGGTACGTCTCGAGAGGCTCGTTGGCGACACATTTGTTTTGCAGCTTAAACGCCCAAAAGTTCTCGAGCCGTTTCGGCATCATGGTTGATGGCGGCTTTAAGTTCATCGAGTCCCGAGAACTTTTTTTCATCTCGGAGCTTTTGCACGAATTCGATTTCAACGATGCGACCGTATGCGTTGCCCGAATAGTTGAAGACGAACGTTTCCAGTAGCCAGCGCCGATCGGATGCTACAGTCGGTTTGTAGCCTAGGCTAGCGGCGCCACCGAAAACAGTGTCGCCGTCAAGCCCCTTGACGCGCACCGCAAAGACGCCATGCAGCGCGCAGACGGCCTTGGATCCGGGAGGCAGCATTGCGACATTGAGCGTCGGAAAGCCCAGTGTCCGGCCGAGTGCTGCGCCGTGAATGACACGGCCGGTGACACGGTAGGGACGGCCCAGCATGGTTTGTGCTTCATTGAGATTGCCTAAAGCCATCGCCTCGCGAATACAGGAACTCGACACTCTTTCAGCCGATTGATAGAGAAGAGGGGTAGCAAGAGCCTCAAAACCAAAGGTTTCGCCCAGTCGCTTGAGATCGGCAAAATCACCCGAGCCGCCTGCGCCGAAATGGAAGTTATCGCCAACCGTCACCCAGCGGCAACTGATGCCTTCAGAAAGAATGTTGCGAACAAACGCCTCGGGCGAGAGCGCAGCAAAGCGTTTGTGAAAGGGCATGATGTAAACAGCGTCAATGCCGCAGCCGGCAATGGCAATCATCTTGTCGCGTAACGTGCTGATACGGGCAAAGGGCTCCTTACCAAAGAGCTCACGCGGGTGCGGTTCAAACGTAACGACTGCGGCGGCAAGACCTCGAGCGTGCGCTTCCTTTGTTACCGCCCGAAGAAGTCGCTGGTGGCCGAGATGAACGCCGTCGAAATTTCCGATGGCAACTGCGCAGGGACGTTTGTGAGAGGGGCCGGGAAGGCCGCGAATGATTTGCATGCCGGTCTGTAGGGTGAAGGTTGCCTAAATACTGGTCAAGCTCTTGCGAAGGTTGTTTAGGATTATGCGCAGAAAACTTGCTGTCGCAGATTATACGAATGCGACATAGGCCATGTAAGGCAAATTCTTGTTTCACCGGAATCTTCTGCGGTTGCCGCAACTCAAGTACAATTGCCCTGCCATAACGGAGCGAGTGCCGACGGCTGTTTCGGCACTTCTTGTCTATTCGAGATTTCCAGTTTTCTATTAATCAGATATGTGTCAACCCGGTCTTGAGAAAGATTCGGGTGCATTTGCATTTATGAAAAACATTGTTGTTTTGATCTCGGGCCGCGGCTCGAACTTTGTGGCGATTGCTCAGGCCTGCGAACGGGAAAATTGGGCTGCCGAGGGTATCCGTATTTCGCTCGTGCTTTCCAACCGCCCCGATGCGGCCGGGCTTGATCGCGCCAAGGAAATGGGTATTGAAACGGCCGTGGTGGATCACAAGGCGTTTGATACCCGTGAAGCTTTTGAGCGCGCCATGATTGAGATCATCGACAAGCACAATCCAGACGTGGTGGTGCTCGCAGGGTTCATGCGTGTTTTGACGCCTGTCTTTGTCGATCATTACGAAGGCAAGATTCTCAATATTCACCCTGCTCTGTTGCCGCTTTTTAAGGGACTCGATACGCACAACCGCGCACTCCAGGCAGGTGTTCGCGTGCACGGCTGCACGGTGCACTTCGTGAGTTCCGAACTCGACGGCGGCGCCATCATCGGTCAGGCCGTCGTGCCGGTACTCGCCAGTGACGATGCCGATACGCTTGCCCACCGAGGGCTTCGTCTCGAACACATTCTTTATCCGCGTGCCGTCAAGGCCGTGGCTTCCGGCAAGGTCAAGCTTGTCGACGGCCGCACCGTGACGGATGACGAAACGGCTAAGTCTCTTGCTGTTTTTGATTGCTGCGCTTGAGAAACACAACCATGGAACAGAAAACCAAAAAGATGCCGTTTGCGCCGGTTAAGGTCCGTCGAGAAAAAACGGAAAAGAAGCTTACGGAACGTCAGCGCGCTGCGCAAAAGCGTCAGGCTGAGCAAAATCGCAAGGCTGCTCCCGTCAAAGGCGTTCCTGCTGCAATGCGTCAGCAAAAACTCAATCCGAGCAAAGTCCGCATCACCAATCTGATCGCGGGTGAGTTGGCGCGCGCTTTTGCGGTGATTCTTAAGCTCGATGGACCGGCTGATACGCTCATGAAGGCGTTCTTCAAGTCCAACCCTAAGCTGGGTAGCCGTGATCGAACGATTTTGGCCGAAGCCATTTTCTATGCGCTACGGCACTATTCCGAAATTGCCTGGCGCATGAAGCCCGTCAAGCCCGAGCGCGCTCCCAAGGTGGCTGCGTTCCTGACGTTGGCGATGCAGTACGGTGTCGAGAGCATGGGCGATCAGGTTCTCGGTTCCGAAAAAGGACCGGTGACCAATATGCTTGCCTTGAAGCTCGAAAAGGCTCCGCCCGAAGTCCGTGCCGAGATGCCGTTCTGGCTGTACGAACTCGAAAGCAAGCAGTACGGCGAAGCCGCACCACAGCTTTTTGAAGCTTCGCTTCAGGCAGCTCCGCTTGATTTGCGCGTCAATACGTTGAAGGCTAAGCGAGAAGACGTCATTGCGGAACTTTCCGAACACAAGGTAACGGCTGAACTCATGCAGTTCTCGCCCGACGGTATTCGCCTGACGGATAAGCCCGGTTTGATTCGCTGGCCTGTCTATCAGGAAGGCCGAATCGACATTCAGGACGAGGGCAGTCAACTCATTGCGCGTCTTGTGGGCGCCAAGCGCGGCGAAATGGTGTGTGACTTCTGTGCCGGCGCAGGAGGCAAGACACTGGCTCTCGGTGCACTGATGAAGTCTTCCGGTCGTCTGTACGCTTTTGACATCAATGAAAAGCGCTTGCAGGGGCTCACCCCGCGTATGCGCCGTGCCGGACTTTCCAACGTTCATCCGGTCGCCATCCGTGATGAAAAGGACAACCGAATCAAGCGTCTGCGCGGTAAATTTGACCGTGTTCTGGTGGATGCGCCCTGTACCGGTACCGGCACGCTTCGCCGTAACCCGGACCTGAAGTGGCGCCTAACACCGCAGGAACTCGATCGCATCAACGCGGTGCAAAAGAGTGTGCTGGAAGAGGCGGCGAAGCTTCTTAAGCCTGATGGCCGCCTTGTGTACGCGACGTGCTCGGTACTTCAGCGGGAAAATCAGGACGTCGTTAAGACTTTCCTGGAATCTCATCCGGAGTTTGAACTTCTGAATGCTACTGACGTCCTGGCGAAGCAGGGCGTAATGTTGCCAGATTTCCAGAAGGAAGAATTTGGTGACTTTTTTGTGATGTTGCCTCACCGCCATCACACGGACGGCTTCTTTGCGGCTGTATTACACAAGAAGAAAGCCTGATTCTTGTCTGAGCTGAAGTAAAACAGAGCCTTGTCGAGAGCGTTTCGGCAAGGCTCTGCTGTTTTTTCGCAGAAAAAATGAGCTGATCAGTTTCGCTCGGTTATTGATTTTTTCGGCGGCAAACCGAATGTGCGCTTGTATTCGCGACTGAACTGATTCGGACTTGTGTAACCGACTTCGTAGGCAGCCTGACTCGCGCTGTAACCGCGAGCCACCATCAGGTGCTGAGCGAGGAACAGGCACTGACGTTTGTAATACTGCAACGGCGTCATTTTTGTGACCGTCTGGAAATGTCGATAGAACGTCGAACGTGTCATGTTGCACATTTCGGCAAGGGCATCAATATCAAGTGGTTTACCTGTGTTTTGACGGATCCACTGAATCGCGCGATTGATGCGGTTGGCGGGCGTGTTTTGGCTGAAGAACTGGGACAGGGCGGCGCCTTGCGGGCTCATCAAAAGCACGTAAGTCAGTTCCCGTTCAATGATCGGACCGCGTGTAGGAAGTTGTTCAGGATTCTGATAAACCAAGCGCAATAGACGCTCGAAGGCTTCAACAATGTCGACAGTGGCCGGCATTGCTGTGAATGCATGCACAGAGTGCCCAACGACGACTCCTTTGTGTTTTGCGGCGATTTCAGGGCAAGTAGCTAAAAGGTCGGTTAGAACCTGAGGATCAAGTTCAACGGAAATCGAAACAAAAGGCTTGGAATCTGAGGCGCATGTCACCTCGTAGCTGGCAGGGGAGTCCGCCGCCGTCGTGCAACTCGTGCCTTTACCGTACTCAATGTTTTGTCCGTCAGTCGTGCTGCGCTTGCGACCTTGAAGAATTAGACCGGTTGAAAGCGTGTAAAAAGTATTGGTATTGACGATCTGACAGGGTTGCACATGAAAGTGCAGCCGAGGCATTGATTTGGGAGAAAAAAGAGAGACACCGTTTTCTCTCCACTGATTCAGAGCAATATCCTTAAGCGCATCCAGACGGGCGCGAAGATCTTCTGAAAGCGTAATCTCGAACACAAGCGAATCCTTTCTTTGTTCTTCCGAACAAGGTTTGTCATCACACTCGCATTGGCAATTGGAAAGCCATAGCGTACTCATTTTGCACCCGTAGTTTTGCACAAACTTTGCATTGTAGTTAGCTGGAAAGGCACTCTGTTTAAAAATGTTTCAGGCTGCCTGCCAAAGAGGAAACGCAGGCAGCCTGAATTGCCTCCGACTTTTTTATTTAGCCGGATGAGCAGCCTTTTCAACGACCGCGAGCGCGTTGAGCGTTCGCGGGTAGCCGAGGAGAGGTGCAAACTGCAGACAAGTGGCGATCAGAATTTCCTCGTTGTTGCCCATCTTAAGGTTGCCAACAGCGTGTGCTGCCATCTGAGCGGTGGTGTCGCCTTGCGCGGCCAGGTAGCAGAAGGTAACGAGTTCACGTTCCTGCAGTGACAGGCCGGAGCGAATATAGTAGTCGCCGAAGCAGTTGGCAGAGAGCCAGCGACGGATGGCAACGGTCTTTTCGGGGCCGGAAGTGGCAAAGCCCTTCATGCCCGCTCCGAAGATTTCAACCTGAGCGGCTTCACCCTTGACGACACGCTCGACATCCTTCTGTTCGGTGGTATCGGGAAGGGGGAGCTTTACGCCGCGCGAGGTAAAGACACGGTTCATGATGTCGACGAATCCGCGGACACGTCCTATGCCGAGATAAGCGGTGGCCTGATAAACGATTTCGCGAACCTGCGTGGGCGTTACGCCGGCGTCGAGCGCCTGCGGCAAACGGACCTCGAATTCTTCCTTTCCGCCGCAACCGAGCAGCGCGGCAAGAATGACGAAGTGGCGGTGAGCTTTACCCAGAATGGGCTCGACCGTCTTGGCGACTTCTTCCTCATCAAAGTACTTGAAGAAGCGTGCGTATTCGGGATCGGTCTTTGCAAGATCGGAAACAGCCGGTGCGGCGGCTGCGGCCGGATTGAGTGCGGACATGAAAACTGCTCCTGCGGCGAGTCTGGCGGACCCACCCAAAAGATTGCGACGTGAAAGAGATTTTTCCGACATTGAACACCTCGTGAAGGTCAGTGTTTTGTTGATTTCATTATCCGAAGCAGCAGGGCAAGTTGGGTGCCGAAACGTTGCACGATATTCTCAAGTCGCTGAGCTTGAGAAAATGACGGAAGAGGGGAAATGTCTCGTGAAATGAAACTGCAATGTCCGAATAAAATCCTTTAAAATCAGCATGCAAAACATAACTACTATTATATTGAGAAAAATTCATTGCCAGTGTGCTATATATCAGAAATTGCCAAATTCAGTCACTTTCGGGGTATCTAAAAACTCGACTTGAGTGAGAGATAACTGCAAATATTTGAGCGAATAGCCCTTAAATTTGACATTAATCGCTAAAAAAAGAGCGGATATTGTGTTTGATGGAAACGTATCGACGATCGCTAACTTGAAGTCGCCCAAAGAACTGCGTTTGCAATTGGCAGAACGGGCTAGAGAGCTGAGACTGACGCGCAACATGCGTCAATCGGATCTTGCTGAGCACTCTGGCGTGACGCTCGCGTCCATACGTCGGTTTGAGAAGGAGGGAGAGATCTCACTCAAGAACCTGATGCTGATCGCCATTGCGCTCAATCGAGCCCAAGACGTGGAGCAGGTGTTCCGCCTCAATGAAGACATTGATCTTTTTAAGCCTGAACCCAGGAAGCGTCAACGAGCCAGAAAATGAGAACGCGCGTTCTGCTAAACCTGGAAGGAAAACATCGCTTTGTCGGTTTGCTGTCGGCAGATCGGATAGGAGCGTTGTTTCAGTATGCACCGGAATTTGTGGCGGAAGGTTTGGAAGTTTCTCCGTTATCGTGCCCGCTACGGGCATCGGTCTTTCGCGGCATTCCTGGATTCGTGAGCGACAGTCTTCCTGACGGTTGGGGAAATTTACTTCTGTCTCGCAGACATGCTTGTGAAGACAGGCGTCTTGCAGAAATGGCAGTATCAGCGCGACTCGCCGGCATTGGTAATCAGGGCGTGGGGGCCTTGGAATTCGAGCCGGAAACGTCGAACCCGAAAGAATCTTGTCGTCACGACAGCTGCAACACCATTGATCTCGATGCCGTTGCCGACGGTATCCGGGCTGTCCAAGCAGATGAAGCTACTGATACGGAACTTGATGAACTGATTCGTTTGAGCGGGTATGCCGGCGGCGCACGCCCCAAGATTGTGTGCCTGGTCTCTGATGACAAAAGGCTGGTTAAACCGGGGAACGCGCCAAGACCCAATGGCGCTCCGTGGATCATCAAATTCAGTAATTTGACCGATCCTGAAGACAGCGGGGCGCTCGAGTACGCGGTGTCGCTTCTGGCGAAGAGTGCCGACATCGACATGCCCGAAACCCATTTGTTCGAGTCTTCAAAAGGCGCAGGATGGTTCGGCATTCGCCGATTCGATCGTACTTCTTCCGGAAAGGTGCACATGGCAACTGCAGCCGGGTTGTTGCATTGCGATTTTCGGCAGCCTTGTCTTGACTATCAGACACTGATGGCGTTGACACAGCGTTTGGCAGGTGCCGGTGATTTGGAGCAAATGCTCAAGCGAGCATACTTCAACTTCGTCATCGACAATCGGGACGATCATGCGAAGAATTTTAGTTTCCTGATGGACGGCAAAGGCCGTTGGCGCTTGTCGCCTGCTTATGACTTGGTTCCGAACATCGGAGGTTTCGAACACATGACTGCCCTGAGTGGTGTAGGAAAGTCTCCAGCGCGATCGCTCTTTGTTCGTCTGGGTGAAGACTTCGGTATGACTCTGCGTAAGGCGCAAGCCGCTCTAGAAGAAGTGGATGACAGCCTGGATCAGTGGCTCCAACTGGCCAAGAACTGCGGTGTCAAAGCACCCCCTGTATTTGAACCGATCAGATAAAACGCAGCCGGACACTTCGTCAAGCGTCCGGCCGTCGTATGAACGCACCTTGTTTATCAAAGCGCAGGCATACGCTCGATCTGCGTTCCTGGATCGACGACGATCGCCTTCATGCCGCGTGCTTCAATGGCCTTCTGACCGCGTTCGGTGCAGATGACTGTGGCGCCTTTCGCGCAGAGTTTTCCGTCGAAAAGAACCTTTTGACCGGCCACGAAGGACGCCTTGGGTGTTTGCGTGGCGTAGTCGTAGACGGTGATGTCGGCGTCGGCCCCGACGGACAGGTGACCCTTGTTCTTGAGACGCAGCATGCGGGCGGGATTGAGGGACGTTTTCTGCACGAATTCCGGCAGACTCAGCACGTCAAGCTTCACAAGCGACAGCCCCTGGGACAGAATGACATTGCGCGGAATGCAGCCGCCGTCCGTGGAGATTGCGTCGACAACGAACGAACCGTCATCTCGCTTGGCCTGCGCGAGCGCAATGCGCGGCAGCGGCGGATTGATGTTGAAGCTGCCGCCGACGTCACTACCGGCTTCTTCCCAAAGCTTGAGAGCTTCTTGTCCTGTGACCAGATCCGAATAGCCGCCCGCGTCGTAAACCACGAAGGCCTTCTTGGCCAACAAGGCCGCGCGAACGCCGTCTCGATCTTCCGAGAATCCGAAGTGACGCAGGCAGTTGCCGGTGACCTTAGACTGAATCTTGCCGTCGGACCCGCATGTCAGGCGTGTGCCGTTCTTGGGCGAAATATAGCTTTCGCAAAAGATGTTCGGGTTCGTTTTGAGCAGGTCAATGGCGATGCCGGCTTCTACCATATCGTTTTTGATAGCACCTCGGCAGTAGGCGTTGATGTGCGCCAGGTGCAGCGGATAGCCGTCAGCCATTTCGACGGCCTCGATCATGCCTTCGATGTTGGAGCCGTGCTCGGTCGTGCCGGCGTGCCAAGCGACGTAAGCGCGGCGTTCCAGAGCAGTCTTGATGAGTTCGGACGATACGGCGGGAGTCAGCGGATAGTGGCCGCCGAGGAGCTTGACGCCCAAAGCACCTTGTTCAAGTGATGCATCGATGAGCGTTTCCATTTCTTGCTTGCTGGGCGTCGTCGACTTGAACGTAAACGGCGGTGAAGCAAACTGCAGAATGGCCATGTTGATGCCGGCGCCATACTGAGGCACGTTGTCGAGAATGTCGTCCAGTGGCCCAGCCATATCCAAACAAGTCGTGACCCCATTCATTGCGAGCATCTTCGGACCAAACGCTGAGCCCCACATCGTGCCGAGGTGGACGTGGCTGTCGATGATGCCGGGCTGTAGCACCAGACCGGTGAAGTCGATCACTTCGCGCGCGGAAGAGCCGAGATCCGGCCCCACAGCCGCAATCACACCGTTTTCAACGGCGACGTCGCAAACATCGTTGACGCCGTTGAGCGGATCAACGACCTGAGCGTTTTTCAGAAGCAGGTTAAACATAGAAAACACTCCTTCGGATAGCTTTGTCAGACGTAGCTTAACGCGGTCTGATGCAAAGAGGTCAGGCTCAACATAGCCGCGTCATAATTACACGTGCATAGTGAAGGTTATGTTTGCTCATGGCTGGTTAGCTAACCGACGGTGAGCAAATTCATACTCAGAAAATAGGGAGCGAACGATGAAAGAAACACTGGGCATTTTTGCCTTTTCCTGCCTTTCGATTTTGACTGCAAGCGCCTTTGCCGCGGCGCCGGCGTGGCTTGACACGGCTGTCAGCGCCGAGGCGGCTCATACTGTGGATATGCGCCGCCATCTGCATGCCAATCCGGAACTCGGCAATCAGGAAAAGCAGACCCAGGCCTACATCGTTCAAAAACTCAAAGAGTTCGGCGTGGATGAAGTCCTTGTGGGTTATAAGAATTCGCCCACGGCCGTCATCGGGGTCATCAATCCAAAGAAAGACAATGCCATCGGCTTGCGCGCGGACATCGACGCTTTGCCGATCAAGGAAAATACGGGTCTTGCCTTTGAAAGCAAAGCCAAAGGACAGATGTGGGGCAAAACGTCTGATGTGTCGCACATGTGCGGTCACGACATGCACATGGCGATGTTGCTGTCTGCTGCCCGCATTCTTGCCGCACACAAGGCTGACGTCCCGCGCAAGGTCGTGCTTGTCTTCCAGCCGGCCGAAGAGGGGGATTCAATAACGAATCCGTTCGTGACGGACAACCCAAAGCTCTCGGGCGCTCGTGCGTTGGTTGAAGACGGACTGCTTGAACAATTTGGCATCAAGCAGATGTACGGCATCCATGTGATGGCCAGAGTACCGGCCGGCAAAATGTTGGTGGCGCAGGGCACGGCCCTTAATTCTGCCGACGCCTTCCAGATTGACATTGAAGGCCGTCAGGCGCACGGCGCGATGCCGTGGACCGGTGTTGACGCAACATTGACTGCGGCTCAGACAGTTGTTGCCCTGCAGCAGATCGTGTCGCGTAACGTGAACCTTACGCAAGGCATGGGCGTGATTACTGTCGGCAAGCTACAGGCAGGGGAGACGGGAAACGTGATGGCGGGCTCTGCCTCGATGCTCGGCACGATTCGCGCCAACCACAACGACATCCGCAGCAAGCTTCTGGAGCGCATTCCTCAAGTAGCCGACGGTACGGCCCGAGCATCCGGTGCGATTGCAAAGACGAAACTCATTGAAATTTATCCCGTTACGGTCAACGATCCGGAACTGGCTGGCCGCATAACAAAGGAACTGACGGAATACGGCGTCGACGCTCGGATTTCGGATTGGAATCCGGGTGCGAGCGAGGACTTTTCGTTCTATGCTCAGAAAGTGCCGTCGGTGTTCATGTTCCTGGGCGGCGATCCCAAAGGTGCCAAGAACGCACCCAACAACCATTCTGACAAGTTCAGTCCGGATGAATCGGCGATGCCGGCTGGTGTGAGAGCACACATCGCCGCGGCAATGACGCCGGTCAAATAATCTTGAAAACATCGGACCGGGATCGAAGGTATCGAAACCGGTCCAATAAACGTCAAAAATCTCAAAAATTCAACTCAACATAATAGTAGTTATGTTGAATAACGACTAAAAAAAGAGGCAGAACGCATTTTTGTGACTCCGCCTCTTTTCTTGTTTATGTTCAGTTGAGATCCTCAGCTTACCTTACAACGCCAACACTGCTCAAATCGAGTGCAGAAATGTCACCGGAAAGAATCTTCATAACGTCAAGCTTGAGAGCTTCTTTCTTTTGTGCATCGGTCAGACCAAGTGCGTCACGTTCATTGCGGGCGCTGCGCGTTTCATGACGAGCGTCCATTGCGATCGTGAGCAACGCGTACCGGATGGAATTGCGTTGTATCTCATCTCCAATGTGGCTCTTGCTGATGCAATCAGCCAACCCGAACGCAGCATCCTTGTTGCCGGCACGCACAGCCGTGGCAAACAAATTGCAGGCTTTTTTCTCATCCTCAGGCGACGGATCGGACTTCATCACCAACTTGGCCTGGTTGTATTCCATCATGCCCGGTTCGGGTTGCGGCGCGAATTGTTCCAACAGCGCAGCTGCCAGAAACAGCACGAAAAGAACCTGGGCGGCTTTCTCTTGGTTGATGTTCTTCAGAGCGGACATTTGTTTGATTGGAAATGATGCAAAGATTGGCCGAGTCTAGCTCGAAATGCTCTTCAGAGCGACTCGGCCGGCTGTTTGTATGAAATAGTATTTGTTAAGACTGTATCTTTAAAAATACTAAATCAGAACTTTGGCATCATCGAGTGGAGTTTGGAAAGCCCCTCTTTCATCGTGATGTCCAGATCGGACGAAAAGCGCTTGTCGGTGACGGAGGCCTTGAACCAGCCGGCGGAAACCCCGGTCCAGATAATCTTGCCGTTACGCAGGTCAATGATGGTCAGAGGCATTTCAACACGGTTGCCCTCCGCGTCCACGTAGCCGCCGATCATGGCGGCGTCAACGCCGAGCACTGTCTGGACTATCTTGAGGTTCTCAGCCTTTACTTCTTGCTTATTAAAGACGGCATACGAGAGATCACGACTAGCGAGCACGCCGTCGCCTGTGGACAGACGGGTCAGTGCTTCATTCGTGGCCATGAAGCGAAGCTTGGGGTTCTTTTCCTGCAGAGCGGCTGCGAGTTCGAACTGAACTGTTGGCTGGTAAGCCGCCACTCTGGACGAATACAGAAGCGGAAGGACGACGACGGATGTCACCGAGCCTTCTGCATAGCTGGCGCTCAGAGCACCTTTGGAAACCGGGCCGGTGGCTGCGCAGCCGGTCAAGGCCAGAGCTGCACCGAGAAGGAAAGTCCTGCGAAGCATGGTTCTCTCTTTGTTTGATGTTGATGTGACCTCGATTCTGCCATGACCGTCTTTAGTGTCGCTTATGCGTGCCGAACAGAGCGGGAAAACGGAACGTGTTTAAAGACAATCGAATGGTCGGATGCTCGAGACGAAAATTTTGAGGGCATTTAAACGCGCTTGTGTCTTGAGGTCAAAACACACGAAAAACCATACAAGATCTAATGTCATTTAACCCTACTTAATTTATGGATACTTAATAGTTCTTCGCTATGGAAACGAAAAGGTAGACCCACTGGACCCTCAGAAAAGGGAAACAGGCCACTTTGTCAATTCGAAACAACGCCGCCTGACTAAGAACGACGTTGTTTGAACAAGTTTTTGTCGGCTTGAGAACTTAATAACATGTTAAATCAAACTAGTAAACTATGATAAAAACTGAAATCCTACAAGAAAGGCAAAAGAAATCCATAAAATCAGAACGATTAATCAAGGTCTTACCACGATTTTTAGAAATCTTGAAAATGTGAGATAATTATCATAATGAAAAGAGTTATCTGCTATAACTAGTCGAATCAAACAGATATGAGACCGTCCTTTGCTGTTGAAGAATCTTTGGTAGCGCTTGGTCACAATATGAAAGTGGCTCGTTTGAAGCGTCGCCTCCCCCAAAACATCCTAGCCGAACGCGCGGGTGTCTCTCTGTCGACTCTGTGCAAAATAGAAAACGGCAATGGCGGAGTCGCGATTGCAAGTTACGCAGCCGTTCTCCTCGCTCTCGACCTGGGCACCCCTTTCGCCGAAATCGGACGAAGCGACCCTTTGTCCCTGGCGCTCGAAACTGAGACCCTTCCGAAACGCATTCGCAAATCCGGAAAATAGTCATGCCTCAGGTTGTTCCCATTGCTTGGCTCAAAAAGGACCAGACCGTTCCCATCGGTCAGTTGGTTCTTAGTGACGACTCCGGCCAGGGAGCGTCGATGGCTTTCCGCTACGACAAAGAATGGCTCTCGTCCGGTTTTCCTCTCGGTAGCGATCTTCCGTTGAGTCCGACGATTCTTTACCCTTTGACCGACTCCATGGAAACCGATCCGGTGCTGGCAGCTCGAAGCGATGTCTTCGGGTTCTTTGCTGACCATGCTCCCGGAAAGTGGGTTGAGAAACTGATTCGGCAGGCGCATTTAAATGACCTCAAAATTGATTTTCTTGAGGGTGCACCCGCGTCAACCGAAATATGGACGCGCTCAGGACACGTTTTCGGTCGATTTTCTGCCCTGTCCCTTCCTCTAACTCACGGATTTCACACGAAATTTTTGCCACCCGTTCTTGAAATTGAGGGTTTCGGCAAAAACTCAAAATCGGTCAAAAATCTGGGTTTGGCCATGCAGGCACTGAACGCCGGAGCCTCAATTCGAGGTAAAGAGCTTGTGGAGATGCTGCTTTCAAGTGCTATGGAGCTTGGCGGCACCAATCCCAAATGCGTGGTGCGTCTGGGCAAGTCCGACGATGAGTGGGTCGTACGCCACGCTTCCGCACGTGAACCCGTTAACTCTGCCTTATGGATGGCTGTGACGCGGGAGCTCGCTCAGGCCTGCGGCATCAAGGTTGTCGAGGGTAAGCTGATTGCACCGAGACTTTATGCGGAACGCCGCTTTGACCGCGCCGAGGACGGATCTCCCCTGCTTTGTTTGTCGGCCGCGACGCTTGTTCGACGGCAGATGACGCGCGAGCGGATCCTTCATCCGACACCCAAGACCTATCTTGACATCGCCGATATTCTCAATCGTTGCGGCGCAGATCCGACAGCTGATTTGCGTGCTCTGTTTGCACGATTGCTTTTCAATACCCTTACGGGAAACAACCGTGATCGGCTCGATCAGTTTTGGTTCACTCCGACCGAAATGGGATGGAAACTTTTGCCTATGTATGCTCCCTGTGCGCAGTTGCCGTTCCTATCGGCTCGGTTTTTGTCGACACCACTAAAACCCAGCGCCAATGTCGCGGATCCTGAATCCGCTATTGTGCTTTCTCGATATTTTGGTGTCTCGATCAAAGACGCCAAAGCGATGCGGCTAGAATTCATGCAGGTACTTTCCGAGTGGTGTCGCATCGCCGAAACAGCCGGTGCCGACCTCCTTGAAATTCGCCAAATGCAAGGGGCCTTCGGGTAGCTGTTGTAGACAGTATTGTTATAGTTACTACCTTAAATAATACTAAATTACTCTTTCAGGTCTAGGATTATGGACATCAAAAAAGACAATGCGATGTATATGCAGATTGCGCAGATTGCTGCCAACCGCAGCTATGCTCAGCGTCTGAAAGTCGGCTGTGTCATTGTCAAAAACAATTCGATTATCAGCTTCGGTTGGAACGGGATGCCCACAGGGTATGACAACTGTTGTGAGATCGAGGTAGACGGGAAATTGGTGACGCGGCCGGAGGTGCAGCATGCTGAACTGAACGCGATCAGCAAATTGGCCTACAACGGTTATTCGAGCCACGGAGCGAGCATTTTCATCACCCACTCCCCCTGCATGCATTGCTCTTTGCTGATTCAAAAGTGCGGAATCGAAGCGGTCTATTACCATGAAATTTATCGCGACGATTCAGGGCTTAAGTTTTTGCGCGCGGCAGGCATTCACGTTGAGCAGCTCTGAGTTTCGAAACTGTTCTCACATAACAAAGGACGCCGTCCGGTGTGCGGATTCGGCGTCCTTTTGATTACCGGCTATCCTTCCGGTCTAGCCTAAGCGGACTTTTTCCCATATCTCTGCGATACCGGGATTGCGGCGCTTCTGTTGACGATCTTTGTAGTTCGTATGCAGAAGCGTTTCAGCGCGATGGCTCAACGGTTTTTCCAGGAATTCCTGATACAGACGAATAACGTCCGGATTACGGTGGCTCTGACGGATCGGGCGTTCGGCATCAATCTTGTAGATTGATTGCGTGCGAGCATCAAGTTTATCGAGATAGCTGTTCTTTTCGCGGATCGTACCGCCGCCGTCCACACAGCCGCCCGGGCAAGCCATAACCTCTATGAAGTGGTAATCGCACTTGCCTTCGCGAATGTCTTCAAGGATTTGTTCGACATGTGCCAGACCGTGCACCACGGCGATTTTTACCTTACCCTTTTCGCCGAGATCAACCGTTCCTTCTTTGACCCACTCCCTGCCGCGGGCCGGTTCGTAGACAACATGGCCGAGCTCTTTGCCCGTGACCACGTGATACACCGTACGCACAGCCGCTTCCATCACACCGCCCGTGACGCCGAAGATGGCGCCGGCGCCCGTGTTCTGAGACATGAAGGGGCTGTCGAATTCGCTTTCCGGGATCTGCGGCAGATTGATGCCGTGTCGACGCAGCACACGGGCGAATTCTCGGACAGTGAGCACAAGGTCGGTGTCGGGCATGCCTTCGGTCTTGAGCTGACTGCGGGCAGCTTCGTCCTTCTTGGCCGTGCAGGGCATGATCGAGATAAAACGAAGCTTGTCAGGATTGATGCCGTGCTCGCGGGCAAACCAAGTCTTGGCAAGGGACCCGAAGATCGCCTGCGGAGAGCGCGTGGTCGAGAGGTTCGGAATGATTTCCGGATGCACCTTTTCGACAAAGTTCACCCAGCCAGGGCAACAGCTCGTCATCATCGGCAGCGTGCCGCCGTCGTTGAGGCGTTCGAGCAGTTCTGTACCCTCTTCCATGATTGTTACGTCGGCGGCCCAGTTGATGTCACAGACGTAGTCAGCGCCGAGCTGTTTTAAAGCCGTAACGATGCGCTTTTCAAGGTTGGTGCCAGGAGCTGCCTGGAAGGCGTCGCCCAAGGTTACACGCACGGCCGGAGCAAATGCCACGACAGTTTTAATTTCGGGGTCGGAGAACCAATCCAGGGCGACTTCGGTCTGATCCTTTTCGCTCAGAGCGCCCGTCGGGCAAACAAGCGAGCACTGGCCGCACTGCACGCACTTGGCGCTGTCGGCCCAGAGTTTGGCGCCGGCAATACCCACGCCGCATTCGTTGCCGATGTTGTCCATCGTAAGAGCCGAAACTCCCTGAACCTGACGGCAGACTTCCACGCAGCGGTAACAACGGATGCACTTGTTGGCATCGCGCACCAGGCCATTGGCCGACCAGTCCAATGGTCGCTTTTCGGTAAAGCGGCCGTTGCAGCTGTTGTGTTGCAGGCCCACGTAGAGCGCCAAGTCCTGTAGTTCACAATTGCCGTGACGCGAACAGCTTGCGCAGTCCTGATCGTGATCGGAGAAGATCCAGGCAACCTGCCAGCGTTGCATTTCGCGAATGCGTTTGGTGCGAGTCTGAACTCGCATACCGTTGGTGAGCGGTGTCGTGCAGGCTGTCACGATCTGACCGCGGCCGCGGTCATCGGTGACTTCCACAAGGCAGACGCGGCACGTTCCGGGCGTGTGGTTCAAAGGCAGATAGGCGCACAGCGTTGGAATAAAAATACCCAGACGCTTGGCGGCATGCAAAATGGTTTCGCCTTCTTGGAATTCAAATTCTTTGTTGTTGATCCAGGCTTTCATTTCTTTGTCCCCTTGCCTTTTTAGAACACCGAGCTTACGGTGCGCTTGTTGTTATAGTTGCCGGGAATCGGACGCGGTGTCACGACAGCATAGATGCGGTAGCAGCGCATACAGCGCTGAGCCTCGAGCCGGGCCTGTTCGTCCGTAAACGTAAGATCAACTTCGCAGAAGTTCTTTTCGCGATCTTGCACAGCAATATGCGGAACCTTTTGTCGCGGTGCAGTGCGCACCGGGGTAACGGGTTCAATGTCTTCGAGAAGCTTGCAGTCGCGGATGATTTCACCCATGCGAGAGCGCGGCGTGAAGCCCACGGAACCGCGAGAGAGGTATTCGTCAATCGAGTACGCTGCTTTTTCGCCCTGAGACAAACCACCGATGAGCGTGGTCGGACCGGTTGCGCAGTCGCCGCCCGCAAATACGCCCGGGCGCGTTGTGGCAAGAGCCGGTGTCACCGAAATGGTACCCCAACGATTCAGAAGTACACCGTCGGCTTCGCTGAAAACGTCGCGCTCGACTTTTTGTCCAATGGCGGCGATGACCGTAGCGCATGACAGATCGAATTCGCTGCCTTCGACAGGGCGCACACCGCGGCGGCCGCGGGCATCTTTTTCGGTGAGCTCCATCTTGGTCAGACGAACTCCGGTGACATGCCCTTCTTCGCCGCTGATGGCCACCGGGTTGGTGAGGAAGTGAAATTCAACGCCTTCGTCAATGGCCGCATCAATTTCTTCTTGATCGGCCGAGGCTTCGTTGCGGGTGCGACGGTAGACAACGTGTACCTTGCCCGAGGCAATACGGCGTGCCGATCGGCAACAGTCCATGGCCACATTGCCGCAACCGACGACAACCACGTCGCCTTCGAGCGTAGGCGTTTTCCCTTCGGATAGTTGGGTCTCGACGTTCAAAAGGAAGTCGATGCCATTTTGGTAACCGGACAGAGAACGGTTTTCACCGGGCAACCCCAAATAGGCGCCTTCAGCGCAACCAATGCCGAGGAATACGGCGGCGTATCCTTCTTCAAAGAGACTCGAAACAGAGAAGTCCTTACCCAGGCGCTTGCCGTAGTGCCAGACGCCGCCGAGTTCGGTGATGGCATCCGTTTCCTGCTGCAGCAGGCCCTTGGGCAGGCGATACGGCGGAATGCCGCGCAAAGCCATACCCCCTGCTTTTGTATCCTTGTCGTAGATGTCGACCGGATACCCCATCAAAAGCAGGTGGTAAGCACAGTTAAGCCCTGCAGGACCGGCACCCACGACGGCGACGCGAGCTTTGCTGCGATCCACTGTGGGCTTCATGCCGTTGAAGAGTTCATGAATCGGCACGCCCGTGTTGTCGCTTACCCATCGTTTGATGTCTCGAATGGCTATGGGCTTGTCGACTTCGTTTCGGCGACAGGCCGCTTCGCAGGGGCGTACGCACACGCGGCCGCAGGTGGCGACCAGCGGATAGTGATTGAGCAAAACCCCGGCGGCGAGTTCCGGATGTCCGTCGCGCACGTAGTCAATGTATCGCGGCACATTGACATGAGCCGGGCAGGCTTCGATGCATTTGGCCGTGATCGTCACGAACATATCACCGCGCATGGCTTCTGCGGTTTCAAAGAGGCGTTCGCGGAAGTGTTTCATGGCTCCCACAAAGGCCGAGGGTGCAGTGCGGCCGATGCCGCAAAGACTCGTGAGCATCATCTGCTCGGCGGACTCATAGATATGGTCCCAGTCAACGGCGGCGCCTCGTCCTTCAACCAGATCGCGCAGGGCGAGTTCAATGAGTCTAGAACCCGTACGGCAAGGTGTGCAGCGACCGCAGGAAGCCTCCGACACTTTCTCGTAATAGCGCAGCAAAACGCCGGCAAGACTCACGGAATCGTCAAACACCAGAAATCCGGCGTTCCCAATGATAACGTCAATCGGATTGCCGGGATTGAAGTTCATGAGGGCCTTGAGGTCAAGTCCCTCCGGGGTCTTGTCGTTGCCCAGTGTGTTGTCGTACTTGATCCCGTTCCATACGCCGTAGCGGACCATTTGTTTCTCTCCTGTTGCAGAGATTTCGTTGCCGGGTGGAAACGAAAGGGCATAGCCGGTGCGGGGTTGTTTTTTTGGTGCTTCCGGAAGCCCGCCTTTGATAAAAGGCCTCAAAAAGATTGGCAAATTGTACTGAAAAGCGGCTCAGGGAAAAGGCCGACTTTACGAGTCGTCACTGATCCTGACCGCCGTTATTAGTTTGTCTAGGATTATAGGGAAGTAGCTATTTACAATCAAATAACTATCATTTTTGAATTTTGATAGATGGGAAGTTATTCTTCGAGTTTTATCTGATGCGCTCTACGGCGGCTCTGTGTCATCATCCTCATATGACCTCTCACAATTCTTCCCATTCAGTCCCCACGCTGCGTTTGGCTGTGGCTCCTCACGCAGAATCGTTGCCCGGCGATCGGCTTCTGGCGAATGTCAGTGCGGAGGCTCTTCTGCGCGCCGCTTCTTTTCTAAGTCCAAAACGTCGATTGGAGTTTCTCTGGTCGCGTGTGTTGCTTGCCAAATTGCTGGAAAACGAACCGCAGGCCGCCGTTGTAGAGATCCCTCCTCGGTCCCCTCGTATTGAAGGCGCGGATGTTTCGGAAACCTCAATTTCCCATACGAAGACATGGATCGGGGCAATCGTAAGTTCCGTGCCTGTGGGTATTGATATGGAAGTGATGCAACCGAGTCGTGTGAATGAAGCAATATTTACCCGGCTATTTGATAAACGTCATTGGGATGCGGCGGAAAACCGAGTGGCCGACTTCTATTGTTTCTTCGGTATGTACGAATCGGCTGTGAAGATGAATGTGCCGTTCTGCTCGGCATGCGATCGCCCGTACGTCGGTCATTGCGCTCAGAGCGCGGCGTCGGTACGTTTTTTCAGCGATGGACAAACACTACTCACTGTGGTGACGGCAGAACCGGTTCAGCTCGAGATTTGTCAATTTGAGGTTGGACCGGACGCCCAGGAACTCATCGCAACCGATGCTCTTGCATTTATCCCTGTTGAGGGCCCTGCTTGCCTGCGGAGAGTCTGAAGATTCGGGGCCAAATAGCAAAAAGCCTGTGTTAACGAGACAGGCTTTTTTGCTTTGAAGAAGACAAAAAGTTATTTGCGCTTCTTGCGTCCAACCTTGACTTCCTCAATCTTGCCGGACTTAAAGGCAAGTTCGCGCCAGGTCTTGCGGGCGAAGATGAGAATGCCGTAGACGACCATGGCAATACCAAGTCCCAACAAGGTGGCTGTAAAGAATGACTTCTGATAGAAGAGCACCGCGGTCACCATGCCAACCACGACAGCGACGGCTTCGGGCCAGCCCATGCCGGGCTTACGCTTTTCCAGACCGAAATCTGCGCTGGAAAATTCTTCAAGCGAAATCACACGCGTGCCGGGGGCCGGATCTTCCGAGACTTCACCGTGCTGTTCGGGCATCTTCATACCGCGTTGTGCATAAACGCGCTGAATGGCGGCAAACTGGCTCTCGGTCAGAGGTTCCTGAACGCGCTTGCGCAGTTCATCGTTCGTCAATTGATTGAATTCGCCGGCGGCGGCGCGAATGGCGCGTTTCGTTGATTGAGCCATGACGATCTTCCAGTACGTTTTTGAATAGATGTTTCGCAGTAGACGCGGGATTTTATCAGCAATCGCTTTGGAGTAACACCACTGCTTGTGTGCTTACCCCCTCTTCTCTGCCTTCAAAACCGAGTTTTTCATTGGTCTTTGGCTTGATTGAAACGCTCCCCTCTTCAATTTCGAGGATTTCTTCAATGCGCGCTTGCATGGCGGCAACGTGCGGATTGAGTTTGGGTTTTTGAGCGACAACGACGGCGTCAATGTTGACTACGCGCCAGCCGGCTTCGCGAACCGCCTCATAGGCATCTTTCAAGAGGATTGCGCTGTCGGCACCTTTGTATTTCGGGTCGGTGTCCGGGAAAAACGTACCGATGTTTCCCAGACGGGCCGCACCCAGAATGGCATCCGTGATGGCGTGCAACAGTGCATCGGCATCGCTGTGGCCGTCCAACCCCAAGGTGTGTTCGACTTCAATCCCACCCAAAATGAATTTGCGGCCTTCAACCAAACGGTGCGAGTCGTAACCGATGCCGACGCGAATTTTCATGGAATTCTCCATATAAATTTTGGCGTCTTCAATGTCCTGAGGACGCGTGAGTTTGATGTTGCGCGAAGAAGATTCCACGACGCCAACAGCGTAGCCGGCTGACCGCATGGCACTCGACTCGTCAGTGGCGTCACTGTTGCCGGCAAGCGCAGCCTTGAGCAGCCCGTACGGGAAGCATTGCGGCGTGGCAATACGCATCAAGCCGCTGCGATCGATATCTTCGACGAGAAGACCGCTTTCATCGATGCGCTTGACCGTATCCCATACGGGGACGGCCAGAACGAGCCCTGCGGCCGTTTTGTCCTGCAGCACTTCCCCGGTTCGGGCGATCAAATTGGAGACATCCTGCGGCTGTACGAAGGGGCGCGCTGCATCATGCACCAGAACCAGATCATCGTCGGCGATGGTATCCGAAAGTGCTTCGAGTGTCTGAAAAACAGTTTTGGCCCGAGTATTGCCGCCGGTTCGCATCACGGCGGCCGGGATGGCAAGTGAGTCGACGTATTGATCTTCGGGACTTACGGCGACATAGATGCCGTCGATTTCCGGAACGTCCAAAAGTGCGAGCACGGTCGTTTGCAACACCGTCTGTCCGCTATCACCCAACGGCAGATACTGCTTGGGACGATCAGACTGCATTCGGGAGCCGCAGCCTGCGGCGGGCAGCACAACGAAAACGCGGCGATTGGCAAAAGTCATGGGATTTCAGGTCAAGATGAAACGTGCACGGATTTTAACGCGCGCAAGAAAAATCCCGCCGACTGTGAGAGCCGACGGGACTGATCTTGGAATCGGTTAGCTCGAGAAAGCGTTCCGATTAGAAGATGTGACGCAGACCGACGATGACCTGGGTGGCCTTGTTGTCAGTGACGTCTTCGGTGTCATCTTCAACCTTGACCTGGCGATAGCCGATACCCGAGTATATGATCGTACGCTTGGACAGATCGTATTCGTGGGCAAGGAAAATATTCCAGTTGGTGGCATCCGTGTTATCAGGATCGTCGTTGGCTTCGAGGTAGCCGTAGTAGGCGCCAGCATACAGGCGACCGCAGGGCAACGGGAACTGAGCGCCGAGGTGGAAGTTGTAGCCGTCAGCATCGAAGTATTCAGTTCCGGCGTCACTCTTGTCGAACTCCCAGAAATCCGCACCGCCCTGAACACCGTCGGCAAAGCCGTCACGGGCACCCTTGACGTACTGGCCGTAGGCCGTCAGTTTGACTACGCCGAAGTCGTAGTGGCCGCCGAGAGTAAAGGTGCGGCTGTCACCTACGTTTGCTTGATCGCTCGGAGCAGTTTGATTGTCACCGGAGTAGTGACGGAACATCAGCGTGTCATAGATGGCCACAACGCCCAACGGTCCATTGTTGTAGGTCAAGCCAGCGGCGAAGTAACGGTTGCTGTTGCGTTCGTTTGCACGGGAATCGTTATCATCACCGTCAACCGTGTCGTTGGCAAACGAATACTGCAGATAGCCGGTAAAGCCGGCGGCAGTCGGGGTCTGGTAGGTCACCATGTTGTCCAGGCGCATGCCGTTGCCCTGGTAGTTGCCGATATTGAAAATGCCGTCCCAGCCGCCGGGCAGAACGTCGGCATTCATGCCGAAGATGTCAAGCGTACCGGCGCCGGAAAGGAGCGTACCGGCACGGCCGAAGCTCAACGTACCGTAAGGCGAGTGGAACTTCACCTGAGCTTCACGACCGAACATACGGCCGCCCTGGCCGAGCACGCCGCTGTCGGAGTTAAAGCCGTTTTCCAGCACGAAGGACACGGAGTAGCCGTTGCCCAGATCTTCGGTACCCTTGAAGCCGAAGCGGGAACCGCAGTTGTAGCCGTTGATCATTTCAAAACGGTTGACCGTGGGATCTTCCAGCGTGTCGAGGTTGGTGTAGCCCAAACCGGTGTCAACGATACCGTAGAGAGTAAAGTCAGCTGCGCTTGCGGTAGCAGCCGTCATGGCGGCTGCAACAGCGATGGCGATCTTTTTCATTGTCAGAGTCTCCCGTGGAGATGTGTTTTTATTAGAGGGGATTGGTTTCTGCCAAGGGCAGTGCGCCTGATCTTATCGGTTGAAATTTGACCGAGGCAAGCACTGTCAAGACCTATTTCATGCCGATTTGACTAGTGTTGTAGAGAGCCTACAAAACTAAGCAATTTCTCCCAGCGCAATTTCGTTGCAGTGCGCTGAAGGTGAAGAGCCAGAAAAAACCTTCTGCTCAAGCCTGCATCGAGCAGAAGGTCTAGGGAAGATTGAGAGACCTGAAATGGTCAGAGGAAGCGATCAGTGTTTTCCGCAGCCGCAGTGACCGTGGCCATGTCCATGCCCGCGGCGTCCGCAATGGCCTGCTCCGTGGCAGTCGCATTCTTCTTTGCCGCATTCGCAGTGACCGCCGCAGCTGCATTCGCCCTCTTGTTTGTGACCGTGACAGCCGCAACCCTCTTCTGCATGGCCGTGGTGTCCATGGCAACCGCATCCACCCTCTTCGTGGCCAGGCCCATGGCAGTGATGGTGGCCGCGGCCGGCTGTGGCGGCTTCAACGTTGTTTTCAAGTGTGCCGGCGATGAGCGAGGCGACGGCAGCATCACAGTCGCCTTCGTTGCCGGCATAAAGCCGGATGTTGGCCTGTGCCAGAGACTGCACGGCTCCCGGTCCGAGGCCGCCGCAGATCACGCAGTCAACGGCGTTCTTTACGAGAAGGTTCACCACGGCGGCGTGACCGTGGCCGCCTGCGGCAATCGTTTCGGTCGAAATGACGGCTCCGTCTTGCACAACATAGATCTTGAAGTTGGGCGCCATGCCGAAGTGCTGGAAGATGGCGTCGTTTTTGACGGGCATCGCGATTTTCATATGTGAGACTCCTTGATTTTCCTGTGCGGCGGCTCGGGCGACGGTATTGCGCCGGCAACGGCCAGGACACGCGCAGCAGCTTGATTCCTGACAAATCCGATAGTTGCCGCCTTCGATCACCAGCGGCTTGCCGTTGACGATGGCGTCGGCAATCTTGAAGCGGGCCTTTTCGTAAATCTCGGTTGCTGTCGTGCGGGAAATCTGCATTTGCTGAGCGCATTGATCGTGAGTGCGCTTTTCGAGGTCAACGATGCGAATCGCTTCGTACTCTTCGACAAGCAGGACAACCGGAGTAAGCTCTTCGCCCCCTTGAGGAGCAAAGAGGCGCACCAGCGGTTCACAACACACACGACGACAACGACTGGGTCTGGGCATACTTCAAAATTGCAATATCGTTTCCGACAAATGTCGGAATCAAGTATAGCGCGAAATTTTCAGAAGTCTCCTTGCCTTTTCTTATCGTTTTGCAAATCCTTTGGAGCGAAGGAACTCCAAAACAAACGGTCGGCGTTCGCGGGCAAGCACGCCGCCGATGCCTTTGGTCCAGGAGTCCTTGCGTGGCGAGCGGCTACGTGTGGCGAAATACGTTTCGGTGACGGCATCGTATTTTTGCAGTTCGTCTGCATCTGGTTTGATGTAGCGGTTTTCCATGACGGTGATCGCTTGCGGCAAACGCGGCTTGACTTCGTTTTTGAAGGCGGGATGACCAAAAGCGAGCCCCAGCACGGGATAGACGTTTTCGGGCAGTCCCAGCGCCTGATCGGCCTTGGCAATGCCGTTGCGCAGACCTCCGATAAAGCACCCGCCCAGCCCAAGCGATTCCAGAGCCACCATAGCGTTTTGCACGCAGATGCCGACGTCAAGTGTCGAAGTCAGGAATTGCTCGGTCCAGCCGAGATCTGCCTTGGGGCAAAGTCCGGCGTCACGATGGTAATCGGCGCAGAAGACCCAGAATTCCGGTGCGGAAAGAACCTGCGGCTGATTGCCGCTTGCTTCATACATCACGCGGCGCAGTTCGGGGTCGGTGACGCGAATGACGGTGACAAGCTGCAGGAAGCACGAGCTAGACGCGGCAAAGACTGCATCAAGAATCTTCTGACGCATGGCCTCCGACACCGGCTCGTCCGTGTAGTCGCGCACGGAGGTATGTGCGCAGAGCAAATCAACAACGGGAGCATCCACTTGTTTCCAGCTTGCTTCAATAGCCTTGATTTCTCGGTTCAGCGCTTCGTTGACGGGTACCGGTACGCCTACCGCCTTCGCCTTTTCGATCAGAGCGCCGGAGAAAAAGTCGACTTCGGTCAGACGGTGCGCCTTGGTGTCTTGTCTGAGACTGGGCATCCCTTCCGGATCAAGTCCGTCGCCGATGCGGATGTATTCCTCAAGATCGCGCTCGGTGACGTCCACGCCGACTTTTTCGGCTACAGCGACAACCTCACGCATCGCGGCAATGTAACGATCGCGCACGGGGCCGGGCTTTTGGATGTCGGCAAAGGTGCCCTTGGCAACGGCAATTGTTTGGTTGACGCCGATATTGAACATCCACTTGCACCAGATGCGACGTTCGATGTCTTCTTCGTGGCGATACACAACGCCTGTCGAGTCAAAGAAAGCTTCGACGGTTTTCAACGCCGGCAGCCGATCGGCGTGGCGTGCGGGCACCCCGATGAAGAGAAAACCTGGATTCTTGCAGATGACGTGCGTGCCCACGCGCGTTGCGGCCATGCCCTGCGCGACGCTATAAAGAACGGTGGCCTGCGGGAAGGCTTCTTCGAGAATCGTTTCGCTCGTGATGCCGTTTAAAAGCGACACGATGATCGTTTTAGGGCCCACAACGGGACGCACGGATTCGATCGCTTCCTTCAATTGCGTGCCTTTGACTCCGAAGATCAAAAGCTCGGCTTTGCCCGGGTAGTCCTCGGGCGCGCAAAAGGCAAATCGGCAAGGTTCTCCGTTAAAGGTCGGGGGATCGGCGCGATAGCGCTGCTTGCGCTTCTCATCGACCAAAAACGTTACGGCCCCCTCTTTCATCTTCCGGGCCATGGTGTGGCCGTAGAGAATGCCCAAAGCGCCCATGCCGATGAGGGCGACGGATTGAATTGTCTGCATCTGAAATTTCCTTTTCGCTCGTCGAAAAGCCTCTCTTATTTAAATGAGAGGCCGGCTCGTTTCTTGTCTTTCGGACAATAGCGCAATTTGGGCCCGACGGTCATGGCATCGGCTTTTCAAGAGTGATCATGTGCCGTATTGAACCAAGGTACAAGGAGAAATTTGACGCCGATCTTCAGAATTTCACTCGAAAACCGGCGGCAATGTATCCACAGATCTGACACGTCGGCGAAAAGAAGCACTTCTTCTCGCACTTTTCGCTTGCTGCAACATCGATGCGTTGTCTGCCACATAACAAACACGTATGCAAATTCAACCGAAAGGAACTCCGAAAAAATGATCGGCGTCTTAATTTCACTTGCAGTCACCGTCCTGGTGGTCTGGATTTTGCTCAAGAAGATGAAAGCCCAGTTCGTGCTCTTCTTCGGCGGCTTGGTTTTGTTGGTCAGTGCCCTGGCCATGGATGCGCTTGGGCTTCTCCCCAACGGTGCTCAGATTCTTCCCAAGGGTGTTTCGAGCACGGGTTTCGTGGGTTTTGACCTCTTTAAATGCATCTCCTCCCTGATGAGCTCCCGTGTGGCCGGCATCGGTCTGCTGATCATGGCCGCCTCGGGCTATTCCACCTACATGGCCAAGATCGGCGCAAGCGCTCTGATGGCCGATTACATCTCCCGTCCGCTGCGCGTTTTCAAGTCCCCCTATCTCGTGCTCGCTCTGAGTTACGTCGTAGGTGCCGTGGCTGACTTGTTCATTCCGAGCGCTTCGGGTCTGTCCATGCTCTTGATGGTGACGATGTACCCGGTGCTCGTGCGCCTCGGTGTCTCCCGACTTTCCGCCGCCGCCCTGATCATCACGGTGTCCTGCCTTGACATGGGGCCGACATCGGGCGCAGCTAACTACGCCGCTCAGGTGGCCGGCATGGATACGATGACCTACTTCATCGAATACCAGTTGCCCGTCGGTATCGTAACCACGATTGCCGTGGCCGTGTTGCACTACTTCTCCCAGAAGTACTTTGATGCTAGGGACGGTGAAAAGGCCAACGAAATCGACGAAACCGTTGCCAAGCAGAATGACCTCGACAGCAAGGGCGCTCCGGCTTGGTACGGCTTCCTGCCGATGCTGCCGCTCATCATGCTCTTCGTGTTCAACCGCTTCGTGATTTCGAGCATCAAGCTTGACGTGCCGACAGCCATGTTCATTTCCTTCACGGTGGCTCTTGTTTGCGAATTGATCCGCAAGCCCGCCAAGGAAGTGCTCACGACCGCCATGGACTTCTTCAACACGATGGGCCGTCAGTTCGCGACCGTGATCACCCTGATCGTCGCGGGCGAACTCTTTGCCAAGGGCCTGATCGCCACGGGTACCATCGATTATCTGATTGACGTCACCAAGAACATGGGCCTGCCCGCCTATGCCATCATGATCGTCGTCGTGACCTTCATTTCGATTGCCTCCGTCGTGATGGGTTCGGGCAACGCTCCGTTCTATGCTTTCTCGCCGCTCATGCCTGACTTCGCTCAGCAGTTCGGTGTCTCGACCATCCTGCTCCTGATGCCGATGCAGCTTTCGACCGGCATGGCTCGCAACATGTCTCCGATTACCGCCGTGGTGGTGGCTGTGGCAGGTTGTTCGGGCATCAGTCCGTTCGCGCTCATTCGCCGTACGGCAATTCCGATGATCGGCGGCTTGATCGTGATGGTGGTGACCACGATCCTGCTCAATTAATTTCCAATCATTGTCCTCCTGTTGGGCAGGCTGAGCGTTCCTTCTTCGGGCGCACAGCCTGTCTTTTTCGTATTGGTACAATCAAAATTTGTCGATCTCTCGGAAAAAGGTACCGATGGCCCGTACTCAACACAGCTTGCTTCTGAGCAACTGCTTGCGCAAGGTTTTGCCAAGGGCCTCGGCCTTGGTCTGCGCCCTTATCATGGGCTTCGTTTCTCCGTCGTTTGCTCAAACAGCAGAAGACGTGGAGGATGCCGCCGACTATCTGCAAGCCTCGTCCGAAGCGCGCAAGCCTGCCCGGCAGCCTGCAACGCTTCGTGTAGGCGTGTACTATTCGCCGCTGTTCACATTCCGCACCGACTTGATGGACGTCACGATCGAGCGCCTCAAAAACGCGATGCCCGAGTACGCGTTTCAAGTCGTGCCTCTGTCCGAATTCGATCTGACCGTTGCCGCAGTTAAGCACGAGGTTGACCTCTTTGTGGTCACAAGCGGCTTATACACCTACCTTGAAACCTCCGGCGCTACGGCTTTGGCCGTGCGCAAGTCTCCTCAGTCGCAAGATCCGGGCAAGGCCATGGGCGCGGTATTCATTGCGCGTGCCGACGACGCGAGAATCACGAGTACGTCCGACTTGCGCTCCAAACGTGTTGCTGCCTTAAGCCCCCAGTCCTTTGCGGGCTGGATCGTTGCTTTGGGCGAAATTTCCAACATCACGCAGTATCCGAAAAACTACTTTGGCAAGGCATACTTCAAGGACAAGTCCGGCATGCCCATCGTCGAGGCCGTACTCAATAAGGAAGTCGACTTCGGTATTCTGCGCACCTGCGAATTCGAAAGCCTGGTGGCCCGAGGGCTGGTGGCGCCCAATACGATCAAGGTGGTGGGCAAGAAACCCGAAGACACCTTTGCCTGTCTGCGTTCGACCGATCTCTATCCCGATCTCATCTTTGCGGCTCAGGCCTCCTTGTCACCCGACATCAAGCGCAGACTTTCCGCGACGCTCCTTTCCATGCCGATGAGCGAGTCGGGATACGGGTGGACCGTCGGTGCGAATTTGAGTGAAACTCGCCATCTGGTCGAGCGCCTGGGCTATAGTCCGACCGTGCGCATGACGGGCTCGAGCGTGATGATTGATCGATATAAGTACGCGCTTCTAATTGGCGTGTTGCTGCTGTTGGCCGCCGTTTTCTATAGCTTTGCCGTAAGCCGAACCGTGGCGCGCCGTACCAAAAAGCTCGTAGAGGTGATCGACGAAAAGTCGGAGCTTGAAAAGACTGCCCGCATTGACCGAGAGCGCCTCTCGCAACTTGAACGCGCTGGCTTTGTCTCAGAAATCTCCAGCATGATCGCGCACGAATTGCGCCAACCGGTGGCAAGCCTCATCAACTATGCCGACGGCTTGTCGCTATACCTCGGCGGCCGAGGCAAGGACCCGGTGATTGACGAGGCTACCCGCGAAATTACCAAGCAGGCCGAGCGCGTGGCAAGCATCGTTGATCGTGTGCGCGCTTATGCCAAAAATCGTGAAAAGGCGCATCAATCGGTGGATCTGTGCGACATCGTCAAGCATGCCTTCGGGTCTTTCCGCTCGGGCAGCGACCTCACCGGTGTTCGCATCCTCTCTTCGCTTCCGCCAGAAGCGTTTGTTTCGGGCGACGCCTTGGAGCTTGAGCTCCTCGTGGTCAATTGCCTCAAAAACGCCCTTTCGGCGATTCGAAAGAACCCCGATGGCAAGGGAGAGATCCATATTTCGCTGACCTCCGAATCGAGCACAACAACAGCTTTCTGGAGACTCAAGGTCCAAGACAACGGTCCGGCCGTTTCCGACGAGCAGTTCCGTACGCTTGCGCGTCCCGTGGCGAGTGAAAAAATCGAAGGGCTCGGCCTGGGCCTGTCGATCAGCCGTACCATTGCCGAGCGTCACGCGGCCCGACTGGAATTCACCCGCATTCAGCCGGGCGGCTTGTCCGTCTCGCTTTGCATTCCGGCCGCCGATCAACCTCATGAGGAGCAAACCGCATGACCGAAGAACTGAGCAGCCGAGCTCTGCGGCCTCTGGCTCGCGTCATCGACGACGAAGAAACGGTGCGTAATTCCACCGTCTTTACGCTTCGCGTGGCAGGTATCGAAGCCGTGGCTTACGAGAGCGCCGCTGCTTTTTTGGAAAATGACGATATTCGTACCCCCGGCTGCGTGATTCTCGACGTGCGCATGCCCGATATGAACGGACTGGAACTACAGGACGAAATGTTGCGCCGCGGCATTGATTTGCCGATCGTTTTTCTCACCGGCCACGGCGACATTTCCATGGCGGTGATGGCACTGCAAAAGGGTGCGGGCGACTTCTGCGAGAAACCCGTCGAACCCGAGCGTTTGCGTCAGACCGTGCGTCGGTTGTCGGATCAAAACATAGAAGCGAGAAAAGAAAAATTCCGTATCGACATGATGCGCGGCGCCTTTGAGACGCTCACGCAGCGTGAAAAGGAAATTATCCGTTTGGTTGCCGACGACAAACTCAATAAGGTGATCGCGATCGACCTGGGCATTCAGGAGCACACGGTGAAGATTCATCGAGCCAACGCCTGCAAGAAGCTTGGCGTGCGCTCGGCTCTGGAAGCGCATAAATATTTGGCTGCCATCGGAGAAATCGCATCGTCTTGAACCAAGGTACAAGGCGAGTTCGAGCTCAATCCTGAAGAATTGTCCCTATCCGATACACCTCCCGGGAAAGGGACATTTTTTAAGGACAAACCAAATGCTCGAGACCTACCTCCAAGACCTCGCCGAAGTTGTCAATCTCGACTGCGGCAGCGCCAACTGCGAAGGCGTCACCAAGGTGGCCAACATCATGAAGCGCCACTTCGACTCCATCGGTTTTGCGACGGAACTTGTGGACCTCGGCCCGAAGGCCGGCAAGGGTCTGTTTGCGACGAACAAGCCCGGTGCCGAAAAGTTCGACATCATGTTCAATGCTCACCTCGACACCGTGTTTCCCGACGGTACCGCCGCCGCACGCCCCTTCAAGGTTGAAGACGGCAAGGTGACGGGGCCGGGTTGCGCCGACTGCAAGGCCGGTGTCATCGCGATCTTCCACGCTCTCAAGAACGCCCGCAAGGAAGACCTTGATCGTCTGGCCATCGCTGTGTGCTACAACCCCGACGAAGAAATCAGTTCGCTTTCCTCCCGCGAATGGCTCCAGCAGATGGCTTCCAAGTGCAAGCGCGCTATCGTTTGCGAACCTGGCCGCGCCACGGGTGCCTTCGTTCGTTCCCGCAAGGGCCGCTCCGTTTGGAACGTGGTCGTGCACGGTGTGGCCGCTCATGCCGGCAATAACCCGCAGGACGGCCGCAGCGCGGTTCTGGCTGCCGCTCACCTCACGATCGCCATCACCAACCTTCAGGACCTCGAAGGTAAGGGCACGAGCGTGACGGTCGGCGTTATCGAAGGCGGTACGGTCTGCAACACGGTTCCGGAAAAGTGCACCCTTAAGATCGACACCCGCTGCTGGAATGACGAAGACGGCCGCGAAATCGACGAAGGTATTGAAGCTCTGGCCAAGCAGAATTGGGGCGACGGCATCACGGTCGAAGCCACGCGTGTTTCCAAGTCCCCGGCTATGCCCTGCACGGACGCCACCAAGGAACTCGTTGAAATGGTCAACCGTGCTGCCAAGGAAGAAGGCTATGACGCCACTTGGGTTGATGCCGGCGGCGGTTCCGACGCCAACCGCATCGCTCAGGTCGGCGTGCCCGTCATTGACGGCGTGGCTCCCGCCGGTGCCGGTTTCCATTCCGAACGCGAATATCTGCGCGTGGATACGATCGAAAACCGTGTCCGTACGCTCACCCGTGTTCTGCAGTATCTCTGATGAGACAATCAGACGTCTGATCTGACGAAAAAAGATCTCCTTCAGTTTGGACGGCGTTCTGAGGACAAAAACCGAAGACGCCGTCCTTTTTTGCGCAAAGATTCAATGTGTCTATCGAGTAGGCACATTTTTTATTGATTTTTATCTTGCTAAGAAAGAGTTGATTGACTTAACTCAATTCAAGTTCGCCTTCTTTGCCTCTGCGCATCTCGATCACTTTTCTCACCGGACCGAAGGTTTTGCGGTGCGCCGGCAACGGTCCGTACTTTTCAAGCGCTGCTATATGCTCGGCCGTACCGTAGCCTTTGTGTTTGGCAAAGCCGTACTCAGGGTGTTCTTTGTCAAGTTCAATAAGCCATTGGTCGCGTGTTGTTTTGGCGATGATGGACGCGGCGGAAATGGCGGCAACTTTGTCGTCACCTCCCACAATGGCGTTGACCGCAATGTCAATGTGCGGCACGCGGTTGCCGTCGACCAGAACAAGGTTCGGGCGCACGGTAAGTCCCATGACGGCGCGTTTCATCGCAAGCATCGTGGCCTGAAGAATGTTGAGTTCGTCAATCTCTTCAACCGTAGCGTGGGCCACCGACCAATCGAGAGCCTTTTCCTTGATGACGGGGGCCAGTGTCTCTCGAGCTTCTTCGGTGAGTTTCTTGCTGTCGCGAAGCCCCGCAATCGGACGCATCGGATCGAGAATGACGGCGGCGGCCACCACGGGACCTGCCAGCGGTCCGCGACCGGCTTCGTCGACACCGGCAATCAGATCGGCACTGTCTTCAAGCATGACGTCGTTGAAAAGATCGCCCATGCGTTTTTTGGTTTCTCTGCGGCCCATGATGCGTTTAATCGTGTGAAGTTAGAGGTCATCGTCGGCTGGACCGAGTGCCAGCAGCGGCTTGTCAGGCACCCAGACAAGCCGTACGCGTTCGCGGCAAAGCACAGGATCGGCATACATGCGCACGTCGGTACCGAGCCCCGCAGCAAACACGAGGCGGTCGTTGATCCAAATGAGCGGTAATTTGCTGCGCTCAAACGAGGGCACTCCTACCGATTGGAACAGGTGCTTGAGGTTACGCGATGGACGCAGTCGGTAAAGCTTGATTTTCTCCCCACCCCTTCTTGGCCGCACTTCAATTTTTCCTTCGCGAAGAAGATTAGCGTCAAGTCCGGGTTCATCGCCTTGGCAGCGGACAAACTTCAGAATGCCTGACCACGGGGCGAGAACGACGCACTCTTCTCCTTTCCATTCGATCGGCATCAAAAGTTCGGCGCCGCGCGGTGTCGTTACAGGATCGACCATTACAAGATTGACGCCCCAGCGGCGGAGTTCTTTGCCGCCAATGCGAAAACTCATCTTGGTATCGGCGTGTGTCTGTCGCAGCTGACGCAGAATTTCGCTCAGTTTGGCGTGCGAAGGAGAGCGTACGCCCGACATGCCGAGCCATGCTCTGAGGCAGTTGGCCTGTCGTTCAAAGCCGAGGTTGAGAAGTTTGGCGATGTTGAGCGAACCGGGTTTGTCGCCTGCGCAATGCGCGCAGTCGTCTTCACCCAGATTACTGAGAATTTCGGCCGATTGCGCCACAAGGGTGATGGAACGAGCGGCAGCCGACCTCCAACCTTTTCGGGCGGCGTCCAGCGGCGGAAGAATGTCGTTGCGAATGAGATTGCGCAAAAAACGCGTATCCGCATTGCTGTCGTCTTCGACCCAGGTGAGTTTGGCGCGCTTGACGTAGGCGGCGATTTCGTTGCTTGAGACTTCAAGCCAGGGACGCGCGAGCACAAGCTCCGCATCGTCGCCGGCGCTTTCGAGCATGCGCACGGGGCTGATTGCGGCAAGTCCCTCGGGACCCGCACCGCGGATCCACTGAATGAGGAAGGTCTCGATGCGATCGTCCAAATGGTGCGCCGTGAAGATCGCGTCCGAATTGAGTTCTCGGGCGACCTTCATGAGCGCCTTGTAGCGGGCCTGACGGGCAGCGGCTTCAATGCCGCAGGCCGAGTGCTGAGGCACGTAGACGCGCTCGACGCGCAGCGGAATCTGCCACTTGGCGCACTGCTCCTCGGCGTGCCGCACCCAGTCGTCGGCCATTTTGCTCAAGCCGTGATGCACGTGCACGGCCGTCACCGACTCGATCACGTTCTTGTAGGCGGTCTTCTTGAGACGCGCGAGAACGTCGACGAGCGCCGTCGAATCTTTGCCGCCCGAGTACGCAACCAGAATGCGCACGGGATTGACGGGCGTCAAACAGAACTGTTCGACGCTCGCGGCGGGCTTGCGGTCGGCGATCGTATCGATCGTGTCGGCAAGCAAAAGCGTGAGCCTGGCAGCCGGAGACGTGGCCGCACGTTGCTTCTTATGCGTCATTTACGCCTGAATTTATTCCTTTGCGGGTTCTGCGGAAGCGGCTTCGGGAGCCTCCTTCTTTGCAGCAGTTTTGCGCGTCGCGGGGCGGCGGCGAGCAGGTTTCTTCGGAGCGGTCTCAGCGACGGTTTCCGCGGTTTCTGCCACTTGCGATTTCTTCGCTACGGGCTTGCGGCGCAATGCGCAGCTGCGGCGCGGCTTCTTGGGCGTTTCCGGTTCCTTCGTCTTGGGTTCTTCCGCCGCCGACTCTTCAAGCGGCAGTTCGCTTTCGTGCGCAGCCTGGCACAGCAGTTCATAAGCGCTGCTGCACTTTTCCTCAAAGCGGCCGTAGTTCATCAGACGGCCGAGACGGCGCTCGACCAGAGCGTCCGGATCCATCGTGAGGAACGCCTTCAACTGATCGACCAAGGTCTTGCGCAGGGTCGAAGCCATGAGTTTGGGATCGCGGTGTGCGCCGCCGAGCGGTTCGCTGATTACCTTGTCGACGAGGCCGAGTTCAAGGAGTCGGTCGGATGTGAGCGCCAGAGCCTGAGCGGCTTCAGGAGCCTTGTCAGCGCTCTTCCAGAGAATGGAGGCGCACCCTTCAGGGCTGATCACGGAGTACGTGGAGTACTGCAGCATGATGAGCGAGTCGCACACGGCAATGGCCAATGCGCCGCCCGAGCCGCCTTCACCGATGATGGTGGAGATCACAGGAACGCGCAGTTTGGCAAGCTCATAGATGTTGCGGCCGATGGCTTCGGACTGATTGCGCTCTTCCGCATCAATGCCGGGATAGGCGCCCGGGGTGTCGACGAACGTGAAGACCGGCAGGCTGAACTTTTCGGCAAGCTTCATCAGACGCAGAGCCTTGCGGTAGCCTTCGGGCTTGGTCATGCCGAAGTTGCGGCGCGTGCGTTCGCGGGTGTCGCGGCCCTTCTGGTGGCCGATCACCATCACGGCGTGTTCGCCCAGACGCGCCAGACCGCCCACGATGCTCTGATCGTCGGCAAAGGTACGATCGCCGTGCAGTTCGTGGAAATCCTCAAAAATGGCGTCGATGTAGTCGAGCGTGTACGGACGGTTGGGGTGACGTGCCACCAGAGCCGTCTGCCACGGCGTCAGATCGGCGTAGATCTCGGCCGTACGCGTGCGCATCTTGCGCTTGAGCTCGGAGAGCGCTTCGTTTTCGCTCACACCTGTTTCCAGTTCCTTATTTTCGAGCTCTTCCATCTTTTTGTAGATTTCGCCGAGATCCTTTTCGAAATCCAGAAATACTGCTTTGGCCATGCTTATGTTCCTAACGGCAAAACATCGGTTTCGCCTTGACTAACTAATACTGTACAGGGGTTGCGGTGAGGCTCTGCCACAAAAGCCATGTGGCAGCCGTGCGCCACGGAGCCCACACCTGCGGGTCCTTGGCATCGAGCCCTGTCTTTTCCAGCGCTTTGCGCAGCCCGAAATCCGTTTGCGCCCAAACATCCGGTCGGTTCAATCCGAAAATCAGCACCATGTCCGCGGTCCACGGTCCCACACCTTTGACGGCGGTCAATCGAGCGCGCACCGCCGCGTCGTCGAGCGATTCGAGCGCCGGCGCAGTGAAGCTGCCCTCGACATACTTTTGCGCGATCGCAACAAGAGCTCCCGCCTTGGTTTGCGAGAGTCCCAGATCACGAAGCGCGTCGACAGAACTTCCGGCCAGAGCGTTGGCTGCGTTGTCGCCTCTGTCTCCGGCGTACCCGAAGACCGACTGAGCCATTTTTTCAGCCACAGCCGTATTGACCTGCTGACCGCATACGGCGCGCACATACGTGTTAAAGAGATTTTCACAGGCAACAAGTCCCTGCCCCGCCGTTTTGCGACGGGCTTCAAGGAAATACGCTTCGCCCGAGAGAGCCTCGAGCGCTTCGTTCCACCAGGTGACGATTGCCATAACCGACGAGCGAAACCGTTACTGACGGCGCCAGGTCGAACCGGCGGGACCGTCTTCGATCACGATGCCGAGCGCGGCGAGTTCGTTGCGGATGGCGTCGGCGCGGGCAAAGTCGCGCGCCTTCTTGGCGGCCGTGCGCTCGGCCACCTTGGCGTCGATGGCGGCTTCGTCAAGCCCCGTGACGGCACCTTTCAAGAACACTTCCGCGTCAAGCTGCAGGATGTTGAGAACCGAGCCTAATTTTTTCAGAAGCGAAGCGGTTTGAGCATCGCCCGTTCGGTTGATCTCCGCGGCCATCTGCTGCAACACGCCGATCGCTTCGGGCGTGTTGAAGTCTTCATCCATCGCAGCCTTGAATTTCGCGGCCCACGGATCGGTCCAGTCGATCGCTTCGTTGTTCTCTTCCTTCGGAGCGTTCTTGAGCGCCGTATATAGGCGCTGCAGCGCCTTGTGCGAATCGTCAATGAGACTGTTGGCAAAACTGATCGGGCTGCGGTAGTGGCTTCTCAAAAGGAAGAAGCGCAGCACTTCGTTGCCGTTGCCTTCGCCGTAGGCGCTGTTCGTTTCCTTCAATGCGTCGCGAATCGTCCAGAAGTTGCCCAGAGACTTGCTCATCTTCTCTTCGGTGCCGTCCTCGCGCTTGACGCGCAGCGGGCCGGAGTGCATCCAGATGTTGGCAAAGGGAGCGTCATTGGCGCCTTCGCTTTGCGCAATTTCGTTTTCATGGTGCGGGAAGATCAGATCCGGGCCGCCGCCGTGGATGTCAAAGGTCTTGCCAAGATAGTGGCAGCTCATGGCCGAGCACTCAATGTGCCAGCCCGGGCGCCCCTTGCCCCACTTCGAATCCCAGGCGGGCTCGCCCGGTTTGGCTGCCTTCCAAAGTACGAAGTCGAGCGGATCGCGCTTGGCTTGAGCCACTTCGATGCGGGCGCCCGCGCGCATTTCGTCGGGCTGACGTCCGGAGAGCTTGCCGTAGCCGGCGAACTTGCGTACGGCGTAGTCGACGTCACCGTTGTCGGCCGCATAGGCAAGGCCCTTTTGCTCGAGCTTTTCAACGAGGTTGAGCATCTGCGGGATGAATTCGGTGGCGCGCGGCTCGTACGTGGGCGCAAGGCACCCGAGACTCAGCATGTCCTGCTGCATTGCAGCGGTGAATTCGTCGGTGAGTTCCTTCGTGGAGATGCCGCGCTCGGCGGCGCGCTTGATGATCTTGTCGTCGACGTCGGTGACGTTGCGCACGAACGTGACGGCATAACCGCTTGCCTCAAGCCAGCGGCGCACGACGTCGAAGGCGACAAAGGTGCGGCCGTGGCCGATGTGGGTGTAGTCGTAGACCGTGACGCCGCAGACGTACATGCCGACCTTGCCGGGTTCGATGGGCGTAAACGGGCGGATGTCTTTGCTGAGCGTCGAATAGATTTGAAGGGTCATTTCGTACTTTCGTTTCTGATTTTTCGTGCTGCCTGCCGCATTCCGTAACAAAGAGCCACAGATAGGCGCAAAGGAGCGAATGCGGCGATGCATTACAATCTACGGAGTTTAACAGTTTCGTGCCTTCAGCGGCCCTGAAAAATCTAGTCCGAGTCACCTTTTTCGGGCTTTTTTCCGTGTGTCGTTCCAAGGTTCTTTTTGTTGTCCCATGACTCGACTGCTTTCTTTCATTCGTCCGGCGCTTGCGGTTGCCGGTTGCGCGCTTGTGGCGGCTGTAACTCTGCCCGCCAACGCGGCGCTTGTCGATCCCGACGCTCCTTCCGTGCTTCTCAATAACGGTCAGGTGCCCGGTGTTGTCGACAAACTCATCAACCGCGGAGACTACGCTGACGCCTTAAAGCTCATTGCCGACGGTCTCAAAGCCAATCCTCATTCCGCTCAGCTACGCTTTCAGCGCTGTGTCGTTTACGAACGCATGGGAGATCGCGCCAGGGCTATCGACGGTTTTGAGCAATTCATACGCACCTATCCCGAAATCCCCGAGGCTTACAACAATCTTGCCGGACTCTATTCACGCAACGGCAACCTCGTGCGTGCCGAAGAGCTCCTTATCAAGGCCGTTGCCTTGCGTCCCGGCTTTGCACTTGCCCACATGAATTTAGGCAATCTCTATTTGGCAAAAGCTAAAAACGCATATAACACTGCCATCAAAACGGGCGGGAATAAAGAAAAACTAAATGCCAACATTCAGATGCTCAACAAGCTTCTGGGAGAGTAATCCTTTTTTGTCGGCTTTTTGATAAGTTCACCTTTTTCGAGACATCCATCATGAAAATTGCAAATCGTTTTCGAGTGACCTTACCTGCGGCCCTGGCCGCCGTTCTCTTCGGCGGTTCTGCCATTGCCGCTCCCAAGGATGAGCCGATTGCGGAGATTTCTACGTCGCTCGGCGACTTTGCCGTGCGTCTGGATGCTCAGCGCGCCCCGATTACGGTCGCCAACTTTATTCGCTACGCCGACGAAGGCTTTTATGACGGTACGATTTTTCATCGTGTCATTGACGGCTTCATGGTTCAGGGCGGCGGTTTTACACCGGATCTCAAGCAAAAGCGCGCCACCCACCCAGCCATTGTCAATGAAGCCCGCGGCGGCCTTCTGAATCAACGCGGTACGATTGCTATGGCTCGTACAAACGAACCGCACTCTGCCACCTGCCAGTGGTTTGTCAATACGGTCGACAACGACTTTTTGGATGCCAAGAATGCCCGCGACGGCTGGGGCTATACGGTATTCGGTCGCGTGATCCGCGGCATGGATGTGATCGATAAGATCAGTTCTGTGAAAACGGGCACTCGTATGGGCATGCGTGACGTTCCGACGCAAACCGTTAAAATCCTCTCCGTCAAGATCAAGCGCTAGTAACCCAAGGGCTCCGCTTAGGGCGGGGTTTCTTGTTGCCCGGCGTTTGAATTTTTTATTTCTTTTACTTTGGGAAGTGATCTTCAATCATGATTCGCTTTACGACCAACAAGGGCGTCTTTGACGTCGAACTCAATGAAGCAGCTGCACCGAAGACCTGTGAAAATTTTTTGCAGTACGTTCGCTCGGGTTTTTACAACGGCACGATTTTCCACCGCGTCATCAGCGGCTTCATGATTCAGGGTGGCGGCTTTGAACCCGGTCTGCAGCAAAAGGAAACCAAGGCTCCGATTGAAAACGAAGCCAACAACGGCCTCAAGAACGACAAGTACACGATCGCGATGGCTCGCACCAACGATCCGCACTCTGCTACGAGTCAGTTCTTCATCAACGTGGCCGACAATGATTTCCTGAATCACACCTCCCCCACTCCCCGCGGCTGGGGCTATGCCGTGTTCGGCAAGGTTGTCGCCGGTACTGATGTGGTTGACGCTATTGCCGCCGTTCGCACGGCTTCCCGCTCCTGGTACGGTGACGTGCCCGTGGAAGACGTTGTGATGGAAAAGGTTGAAGAGATCTAATCAGAACTCGGCCCCTGCTTTCTCGGCGGGGGCTTCTTTTGTTTAAAGAAATGAAGCTTACGGGACTCAAACTCACCGAGCCGCTCAAGGCTCCCTGTGTCAGCGGTCTGACCGACATGGCGCCGTTGTCGCGTCCCGTTTTTGTTTCTGATTTGCATTTGTCCGGCCGCAACAAGAAAACCGTACTGGGTTTTTTTTGGTTCCTGAAAACGCAGGCCAAGCGCTTCGACGAGCTCTTTTTGCTCGGCGACATTTTCGAATACTGGATCGGAGACGACGCCTCGTCTCCGGCCGAACCCCTGGCTCGAGCGTTGCGCAAATACGCTTCTCTTGGCAAACGCGTCTACCTCATGCAGGGCAACCGCGACTTTCTACTCGGCGAAGATTTCGCGCGGCATTGCGGCGCCGAACTCGTTGCCGACGGTATCGTCGTGCAGTGTGCCGACAGCCGCATTCTTCTGTCTCACGGCGATAAATGGTGTACGTTGGACGACGAGTATCAGGATTTTCGGCGCCAGATGCACGACGAATCTTTTCAGCTGATGGCCTTGCGCATGACTGTGCAGGAGCGCATTGATTTCGCGAAGAAGGCGCGCGCGCAGTCCAAAAGGACGAAAACCGACCGCTCGCGCGAAATGATGGACGTGGTGCTTGCCGACGTCCGCAATGAAGTTTTAAGTAAAAATTGCGCCCACGTAATTCACGGTCATACGCATCGTCCGGCGCATTATGTTCATGACAACTTCACACGCACCGTGATCCCCGATTGGGATCTCGACGACAGGCAGCGTCCGCGCAAAGGTTGGGTGGAAATCAATTCCGCCGGTGTTCCTCAGGTTGTTCTTTCCGAACATTTCTTCTGATCCGGTCTATCTGTTTTCAGCTGATACGGATAAACCCGCCTACTCTTGATTCTTTGATTTAAGTCAAAACTACGTAGCACCTACGAGGTCTAAAAATACGCTTGAGTCAAAGAGAAGGTCTGTTAAGAGACCTCGAATCTTTTGGCGGCGTATCGACCGCGTCAGGCGGCGCCGGTGCTCAGGGTCGGAGAGTCATTGATCCGATCGGTCTTAAGAGCGGCGTCGGCGTCTTGAATGTCGCGACGGTGCGTTTGCCTACCTCAATCAGGAGAAGACAATGATCGAAAAAGAAATGAGCCGCCGCAGCCTCTTTAAGAGCTCGCTCGTGGGCGCGACCGCCGTCGGCGCCGCCGGCTTTGGTTTGGCTTCCACTGCTGAAGCCGCCCCCAAGAAGGCCAAGGCGGAAACGTTTGACGCCATCGTGCTCGGTGCCGGTCCCGCCGGCCTCATCACGGCCATCACCGCTCATGACGCCGGCGCCAAGGTTGTCGTGCTCGAAAAGTGCGACCGTCCCAACGGCAACGCCATCTTCGCTCTGGGTTCGATCTGCGGCTGGGGCACGCGCCACCAGGCTGAACAGGGCATCAAGGATACGGCCGACGCCTTCTACGCCATGATGATGGACATCTCCAAGCAGATGGGCGACAAGGCTCTCAACCGCCTCTACACCGACAAGATTTCCGAAGGCATCGACTGGCTTGAAAAGGATATCGGCGTGAAGTTCGGCAAGATCCGTCCCATGCCCTATCCGCGTCTGGGCCGCACCTGCCGCGTTCTGGGCGAAGGCCAAACGGGTGGCGCCCGCCTCGTTCAGGCTCTTCTCAAGGCAGCTGAAAAGCGCGGTATCGACATCCGCTACGAACACAAGGCCATCGAACTGCTTCACGACGACAAGTTTGCCGTGACCGGCGTCAAGGCCCTTACTCCGGCCGGCCAGAAGACCTTCATGTCCCGCGGCGGCGTTTGCATCGCCACTGGCGGCTTCTCGGGCAATCCCGAAATGGTCGACCGCTACATCGGCGGCTGGGCAACCCGCATGGTGCTGCGTGGTTCTCCTGCAATTACCGGCGAAAACATTTCCCTCACCCTGCCGCTCTTTACGAAGTTCGTGAACATGGACCAGTTCCACTCCGGTCCGATCATCGGCAAGACTCACGTCAACCCCGCCGACGTTCTCAACTCCGGCTACGGCATCCAGGTCAACACCTCGGGCAACCGCTACATGGACGAAAACAACACCTACGTCATCAAGGCCCGTACGACGGCTCAGATGACGCTCGACAACACCGCATGGGTGATTGTTGACAGCGACTGCTCCGTGCTCGACAAGGTGATTCCGAAATTCGACCGCCTGAACTCGCCCTACGGCAAGGCCGACACGATCGAAGAACTGTGCAAGCAGGTCGGTCTGCCCGCAGAAAAGGTCAAGAAGCTCGTTGACGAATACAACGAAAAGATGAAGGCAGGCAAGCTCGGCGAAATGAATCCGCCCTGCACCTACAAGAAGCCCCATCCGATTGCCAAGGCTCCGTTCTACGCCGTTCCGCTTCAGGGCGGTATGACGGCCACCTTCGGCGGTCCGTTGATCAACACGAAGACGGAAATCCAGAACCTCGACGGCAAGAGCATCCCGGGTCTCTACGCAGCTGGCAACTCCGCCGGCGGCATCTTCTTCCACAACTACGCGGGCGGTGCACAGCTCGGTGCCGCTACCGTGTTCGGCCGTGTGGCCGGCGTTGAAATGGCCAACCGCGCCAAGAAGGCCGCCAAGAAGTAACCAATCACCGGGAGAAAGACAAAATGAAAAAGAGTTTTATCGCCGCTTTGGCTCTCAGCGTGAGCCTTTCGTTTGCTGCCGGTGCCGCCGCTGCTGCTGAACAGACCCTCGCTCAGAAGCATCAGGGCATGTGGCCGAATTCCGAAAACGGCTTTGTGACGAAGAATCAGTGCCTGAAGTGCCACGTTTCTTACGAAGATCTCGCCAAGAAGACGGCCAACCTCGAACCCAACCCCCATGACAACCACATGGGCAAGGTCAACTGCGAGGACTGCCACAAGGCCAACCAGGCCAAGCCCGAACTGATGTGCAACAGCTGCCACAACTTCACTCTGAAGGAAAAGGCCGCCAAGAAGTAATCCTTCTTCACATCGTTTGAAAAAACGGCGCCGTTTCGATTTGATTTCGAACGGCGCCGTTCATTTTTGTCGCTTTTTTGGCCGTTATCATTCGTTTAACCAATTCTCTTTCCAATCACCTGATGCCATGCAGCTCAAGCGCGCCACCGACATCCTTCTTCGCATTTTCGTGTATCTGGCTTCTCACCCCGATGAGGACCACGTCTCGATTCACGACTTGAGCGAAGCGCTCAACTGGAACAAGAATCTGGTGATCAAGGTCGCGCACCTAGCCGTGCAGCAGGGCTATTTGAAGGCTGTTCGCGGTCGCACCGGCGGTGTGTCGCTTGCCAAATCTGCTCGTGAATATCGCGTCGGCGACATCGTGCGTCTCACGGAAGTCAATGAAGAGCTTGTCGAGTGCGACGAACCCCGTTGTCCCCTTTTAAACGGCGGTTGCCGCTTGCGCGGAGTTCTTTTCAATGCACGCGAGGCGTTCTACAAGGAACTTGACGGGGTGACACTCGATCAGATCGCAGTTTTTCCAATGGACAAAATTGCGACAATCCGAGTGGTCTCAGATTGATTCGTAAATTAGATTCAAATGAAAACATCCCCAACGAAATTAATGGTCTCGTTGGGGATGTTCATATGGAGTCCTTTTAACCCTTTATCAGGGCATATGACTCACGTTAGAAGACGTATCGACCGCCGAAGTTCACGCGCCACTTCTGGTCAATATCGCCACCGAAGCTGGTGCCGACATCAATGAACGCGTGTACGGAATCGGTAACGTTGTAGCTGGCACCCAGCGAGACTTCGCCCCAATTGTCATCAAGCTCATCATTGATGCCAAGGGCGATGGGGTTGCCGTCAACGACACCGCTGAACTTGGCATCAACGTCACCCAGGAAGTCATGGTTGTAGCTTGCCTTCAGATAAGTAGCGCCCTTGTTCTCGTTGAACTTGACACCGCCCATGAAGCCCACACGAGCAATGAGGCTTTCCATCGTTTCCAAATCAACAGTACGAATGTCGGTTGAGTACGAGGAAGCACGCAACCGGCTATAGGTCAGTTGTACCTGCGGTTCCACAAACATATTGTGGCTAAGGTCAAAGCGATGACCGCCTTCAAAGCCAACGATGGCACCGGTCATCATGTAGTCGGCTTTTTCATGATCTTTAGCTCTGATTGCCCGTACCGAAAGCTTCCGAGTGCACGTTGGCTGCCGGAACGCCCGCAGCCACGAACGTTTCACGCATATCTTCCATGAAGCTCACGGGACCGCAGATGTAGACGTCGCTCTCAGCGGCAGGCTCCAGCGCGGCAACGGCAGCGGCGTCCGGTCGACTGAGTTTGAAGCACGGGCACATTTCCTTCGTTTCGGTGGCTCGCGTCAGATACACGACGCATTCGCCCTTTTCGAGCTTGGCTACAGCTTCGCGCACTTCCTTCTTGAGCGCAAAGTCATCCGCGGTGCGAGCCACGTGCAGGACCTTGACCGGGCGCTGCGGGTTTTTCGCGGCGATGTCCTGAAGCATGGCGAGAATGGGAGTGATACCGATACCGGCGCTCACGAGCAGGACCGGGTTGTTGCCTTCCTTGAGATAGAACTCACCTGTGGGAGCCGAGACGTCGATCACGTCGCCGACATTGACGCGGGCGTGCAGATGGTTGGAAACGAGACCGGCGGGCTTGTCGCACGCGGTGTCAATGCGCTTGACAGAAATCCGCAGACCGTCGTTTTGAAGCGAAGCGCGCGAGAGCGAATACTGACGCGGCTGCATGATGCCGAGTTCAGGCAGATACACGCGCACCGAGACGAACTGGCCGGGTTTGTACGCGGAAACGGTGCCCTTGTCGGCGGGTTTCAGGTAAAAGCTCGTGACGTTTTCGGTTTCCTGCACCTTGCGCTCGACCACGAATGGACGCCAGCCCGACCAACCGCCGTCAGCCAGGGTTTGTTCCTTGTAGATGCCTCCTTCCACGCCGATGAGAATGTCGGCCAGCTGACCGTAGGCGGCAGCCCACGCTTCGATCAATTCGTCGTTGGCGGCTTCGCCCAGCACTTCCTTGATGGATGCGAGAAGGTGTTTGCCCACGATGCCGTACTGTTCGGCGCGGATGCCGATTGTGCAGTGCTTGGTGGCGATGTGCTTGACGGCGTTCAGAAGCACCGTCGGGTTTTCAATGTTTTCAGCGTAGGCCAGAACGGCGCCCGCCAATGCCTGCTGCTGGTGGCCGCGCGCCTGGTGCGCGTTGTTAAAGACGTTTTGCAGCTCGGGGTTGCCCGTGAGCATGCGCTTGTAGAAATGCGAGATCAGCGCAACGCCGTGTTCGCGCAGGACCGGGACGGTAGCTTTGACAAGTTCTTTTTGACGGGAGGTCAGCATGGTTTTCTTCCTGTATGGGTATGTTGAAAAAATTCTCTACGCCGAAACGAAAATCATTCTTAGGCGTTGTACGCAAAACATATACCCAGAATATATGATTAGCAAGGCAAAACGTCCGTTTGAAAACTTTCCAAACATTTTCAGGTAACAAACGGCTTGGTTCGGTCGCTTGATATCGCCCTGAACAATGAAAACCGCCGCTCAAGGAAGAACGGCGGCTCGTTGGAGATCAATTCGGAGTCAGGGCGCAGTTGGCTTTTCTGTCAGTGCCTCATAGAGCGACTGGCGCTGCTCTCTGATGCTTTTTCCCGGTGAGATTCCGAACAGATGCTTGTAGTCTCGGTTAAATTGCTGAGGGCTTTGATAGCCCACGGCGTAGGCCGCGGAATTTACGTCCCCTTCTCCCTTGAGCATAAACTGCTGCGCTTCGTACAGACGCAGCCGTTTCTGATACTGGAGCGGCGACAGCGATGTGAAGCTTTTGAAGTGCCGGTGAAACGTTGTCGGCGCCATACCGGCAACGGAAGCCATCTGCTCAACAGAAACGGATTCCCTGAAGTTGGCTCGCAGCCATTGAATGGACTTTCGGATGCGCTGGCCAACGGTGCTCGGAGCATACAACGCGCGCAGGCAGGCGCCCGAGCTGCTCGAAAGCGCGAGGTAATGAATGTCGCGAATCAGGATCGGGGCTCTGGCCTTGATCTGCTCGGGATGATCAAGAAGCTTCAAGAGCCGCTCAAAGTCTTCGAGCAATTCCTGCGTGGGCTTTTCGACGTTAAAGACATCGCGCACACCGTCCTGCGGCGGGTCTTCTTCCAGAAGGAAATCCGCGATTGTGGCGGGATTCAAACGCAGCGACAGTGATACAAACGGGTTTGAAGGCTTGACGCCGACCAACTCGTAGGACGTGGGCATATCGACCGAAGTGACGATCATCGACCCCGTTCCGTAGCGGTAGCTCTTGTCGCCTATCACGAGGTTTTTCGTGCCTTGGAGGATCAGTCCGACAGAGAGCACGTAAAAGCAGTTGGAGACAGTCTGCGCCTGCTCAACGTAGGACAGATGCAATCCCGGAATTTGATCGACGGGCGTGTCGCCTTTGACGGCATTGCGCACGCGCTCGATCAGCCGTTCCCGAAGTGCTTTGACTTCCGGTTCTTCGACGGTGTCAATTGCGTTGAAAATTTTGGTCGTGTCGTCTGTCATTGTCCACCTGCACAAGAGGAAAAGCGAAATGCAGCCGCTGAGCTCTTGAGGGAGAAGCTTTTTTGACGATCAGCGGCCGCTGTTTCGCTTTGGTTCTCTATTTTGACAAAGTTCGCGCAAATTGGCTCACGCTTCGTCCGTACCGTCACCGATCGGTCTCTGACCGGGTTTCTTATCCAACACTCGTACGATTTCGTATTGCCCCGTGCCCATTCCGAGTTCCTTCATGGCCGAAAGTTGGCGGAGCCCCTCACGTGACTCAATGCGCTTGACGAGCGAATGGTTCATGAACTTGGGCATCGCGTAGACGATGTCAATCGACGCTTGGTCGATGGCAACCAAATCGGTCGAAGCCAAAATCCCCAGATCCGGCATCGTCGGTTCGCTTGCGGCAACGCCCGCGCAGTCGCAGTCAACCGACATGTTACGCAGCACGTTCAGGTAAACGATTCGTTTCCCGAAGTGCTGCGTAATGCCCTTGCCGGCGTCGGCCATGTGTTCCATGAAGGCTGCACCTGTCGTCCAGCTCCCGTCGGCTTTTACCGCATGCACTTCCGCTTTGCCGTGTGCGCCCGAAGCGCACCCGATGGCGATGTTCTTGAGCGAACCGCCGAAGCCGCCCATGCCGTGTCCCTTAAAGTGAGTCAGCACCACCATGGAGTCGTAGTTAAAGAAGTGCTTGCCGACATGGAACTGTTTCAGGTGCATGCCGCCTTTGACGGGAAGCAGCGTGTCACCCTCTTCATCCAAGATGTCGACCGGACAGAAGTTCCAACCGTTTTGCGCGAGAACACGACGATGGCCTTCGCTTGTCTGACGCGGGCTCTTGTAGAGAACATTGGACTCGACAATCGTGCTTTGCGGTACGGCGCGCTGGAACTGCTTGATCCATTCGCGCGGCAGAATGTTAGGTCCGCCCGGTTCGCCCGTGTGAAGTTTCAGAGCGACACGGCCTGTGATGTCCTTATTGATCAGTTGGTACAGACGCAACAGAGCGTCGCCCGAGAGTTCCGGCGTCCAGTAGACGATCGGCTTTTTGGGCGCGGCGGCGCTTGAAATCGGTGACGTGGCCATCAGGCCTGCGGCGGCGATGGCGCTTGAGATCAGTTCGCGGCGTGTGAGCTCGAGCATGATGAACTCCTTGGCAAAAGATATTTCCTCACGAGCATCCTCGCACTTGCCTTGGTCAAATCTTTGCCGCTTGATTTCTGATTTTTGCCTAAAACTGCCGATGACGGTTTTCCTCAGGTAATTGGCCGTCCGTTAACGATTCAGCACCTTCGAGGCAGAAAAAGGCAAAAGATCGGTTTGTTTTGCCGTAGCTGAGTTCCCATCTCCTGGCCGAGAATGATCGGCATCGGAAACACTTCGGCGGCGGAATCGCTTGTTCTTCTGTCTGCCGCCTTCGGAGAAAACAAATGTCTAGGATTCCAAACGTCTCGCTTTCCAACGGCGTACTGATGCCGGCCGCCGTTTTCGGTGTGTACCAAATTCGCGACCTCAAGGAATGCCAGAAAGCCGTAGAAGATGCGATTGCTGCCGGATACCGTGCCATTGACACCGCCGCTTCTTACGGCAATGAAGCTGCCGTCGGTCACGCCATCAAGGCTTGCGGGTTGGATCGTCGAGAACTTTTCATCACAACCAAGCTTTGGGTGGAGGATGCAAGCGAAGAAGGTGCGCGCCGAGCCATTGACCGCTCTCTCGACTTGCTCGGTCTCGATTACCTCGACCTTTATCTGATTCACCAACCGGTGGGTGACGTTTACGGCGCCTGGCGCACGATGCAAAGCTTCTACCAGAACAAGATTCTTCGAGCCATCGGCGTGAGCAATTTCGCATCGGATCGTTTCATTGATTTTGCGCATCACAATGCCATTTGCCCCCATGTCAATCAGATTGAGATCAATCCCTTCTGTCAACAGCAGGATGCTCTTCCGATTCTGAATAAGTTCGGCACGACGCCTGAGGCCTGGGCCCCCTTTGCCGAGGGCAAAAACAATTTGTTCACGCATCCGACGCTTGAGAGCATTGCTCATCGTTATGAACGCACGGTGGGCCAGATCGTGTTGCGTTACGCCCACCAACTTGGCGCTGTCATCATTGCCAAAACCGTTCGTCCCGAACGCATGGTCGAGAACCTCAACATTTTTGATTTCGAGCTTGAAGAGGACGACATGAAACGCATTGCGGCATTGGATACCAACACCAGTCAGTTTTTCTCGCACCGTGACCCGAAGATCATCGAGTGGATGTGCTCTCGTCACATAGAGCACTGATGAAAACCGAAACGGCAGGAATTGGCAAAAACGAGCGGACTTTCGGCAAAAGAACGACGAGGCCGCACGATACGATTTTTCCTGTCAAAAACCCCTTTTTGGTAGATACAGAAATGAAACAACGCACTCTCGGACAAAGCGGCATCACGGTTTCGGAAATCGGCCTGGGCTGCATGAGCATGAACTTCGGCTACGGTCGTCCGTCGCCCGAAAAGGACATGATCGAGCTCATCCATAAGGCAGTGGATATGGGCGTGACGCTTTTCGACACCGCCGAAAGCTACGGTCCATACATCAACGAAGAGCTCGTCGGAAAGGCGCTCGACGGTTTGCGCGATAAAGTCAGTATCGCCACAAAATGCGGCATCGCCTTTGCTGCCGACGGCAATCTGATTTTGGACGCACGAGCCGAGACTCTGAGAAAGTCGCTCGAAGGATCGTTAAAGCGTCTTCGCACCGACCACGTGGACATTTATTATCTGCACCGCGTCGATCCGAAGGTGCCAGTGGAAGACGTAGCTGAGACCATGGGCAAGTTCATTGCCGAAGGCAAGATCCTCGGCTGGGGACTCTCAGAGGTCGGCCCCAAGACGATTGAGCGTGCACAGGCTGTTTGCCCGCTTGCAGCGGTTGAAAACGAATTTTCGATGATCTTCCGCGAGTCCGAAGAAAACGGTGTCTTCGATGTCCTCGAAAAGCACAACATCGGTTTCGTTCCTTACAGTCCGCTGGGGCGCGGATTCCTGACCGGAACGATCAATCCCAACGAAAAGCTCGTGGAAACGGACTTCCGTCGCAATCTGCCGTTGTTCTATCCTGAAAACATCAAGGCTCACCAAGGCATCATTGATTTCATCCGCAATATGGCTACGGCCAAGAACGCAACGCCATCTCAGATTGCTCTGGCTTGGGTGTTGGCGCGCCGTCCGTGGATCGTGCCGATTCCGGGAACTACGAAACTGCATCGTCTGGAAGAAAACGTCGGCGCTGGCGATGTGGTCTTTACGGACGAGGAAATGACCGAACTCAACCGCATGCTCGACGCTTTGCCCATTCAGTGCGACCGCTACAACAGCCGCTTTACGGAGGCAACGGTTGACTGAGTGAGTGACATCCATCCCAAGAGTTTGACCATGGTGCATAACCCTGGCTCCAGGCGGCAGCTTCTGACGTTCCTTGCTGCCGCCTCTTTTTCTTGTTTTGGCCCCATGTCCATTGCTCGTGATATTGCGAACGGTACCTTCACGCCGCAGTCAACCGTCGGCGACGTGCTCGACGAGCCGCTGTTTGAGCCTTTTGCACGCTATCTTCTTCCGCTTGAGACGGTTTCCCGCTATCGCGACCTCAGCGAGACTGATCGCCAGATGCCGTTGTCCCGCCTCTCTCGCCTTTTGCCGTACCACACTCACGTCGATGTTTCGGCTGCCTGCGGCATTCTCAACCGGCTCAAGGTCCGCGCCAAGGCGGACGATCGCATTTGGATACCGCTTTTTCACAAGGACGCGGGACTTTTCTTTTATCCGTTACTGAAAACCTAACTATTTCTACCCACCAGCAATTTAGAGGGCTCAATGGTTGGTTTTCTTCCCCAGTCTACGGAAGCATTTACTTCAGGATGCCGCTTCAGCATTGATGCTCCCTCATCGGTTGAGGCATTGTTCCGCAGGGAATCAATGCCGCCGACCAGCTCGTCTTGCC